>JADMIO011627913.1_pt1 | contig 97026 bp, 74 predicted proteins | sample 8958161 | NCBI WGS metagenome assembly JADMIO01 (sample SAMN16585339, study PRJNA669376) | soil metagenome | isolation source: Crop rotation soil | place: USA: Cullars Rotation, Alabama | collected 2011
GACAACTTGTCCACGTGGAATTCTAAGCTTAGGATCCCAATGTGCTGGAAAGAAGGGGTCAAAGTCGACCTCACGGTAACGACTGCCAAGCAAATCGGCCGACGCAACTCCACAACCGACGCGACTGGAAAATGGCGCGTTGAGAATGTGTCCGACGTAAAGGAGATCGCCGCGCGTTACGCGCATCCCGACTACATTTCGGACAGCAATTTTAATGAATCGGGAACGCCCCCGCCGGTCGAGCAATTTATCGCCGGCACCGCAATTCACGTGATGAGAAAGGGGGTCGATCTCGAGGGAACCGTTCTCGATCCCGAGGGCAAAACTCTTTCAGACGCAATCGTCCGGCTTGGTATCAATCCACGCGATAAGAATGAGCAAACGAAGAGCGACATCAAAGGCCATTTTCAATTCAGGAATCTGCGGCCCGGCTCGCTGTTTGTCACCGTTGAAAAGTGGAAATATGCGCCTGACCTTCAGACGATCAACATCGCGCAGGGATTGAAGCCGATCGAGCTTCATCTTGGAACACCCAATACAATCCGGTTTCACATCCAGGATCCTGAAGGCAACCCGATCCAAGGCGCGCAGGTAACGGCCTTTTCATGGCGCAACGCGTTCTCGTTGAGGATGGGACGCTTTACGGACAATCAGGGCAACGTCGTGTGGGAGTCCGCGCCTGCAGACACGGTCCTGTATGACGTGCTTGCCACGGGCTTCATGTACGCCCGCCGTCAGGCGCTGGTTGCCCGCGACGAGCCTTACGTCATCACGATGAAGCGCCCGCTTAAGGTCACGGCCAAGGTAATCGACGCCGCGACGCGCGCGCCAATCAAGGATTTCAAGATCATCCCGAGCTGGAACGTGACCGGCGAGAAAGTCGAATGGCATGACGACACGCCGAAGCACGGAAAGGAAGGCGCCTTCACCGACACGATCGACGAGCCCTATGAACGGCACTATTACCGAATCGAAGCGCCAGATTACCTCGCAGCGATATCGCGCCCTTTCACGGATGATGAGCCCGAGGTTTCGCTCGAAATTGCGCTGCAAAAAGCCGAATCCCTGAAGGGCGTGGTCCTCGCGCCCGACGGCCAACCCGCGGCCGGTGCCGAGCTAAAGCTCATCACCGAAAAAACCACGACGCTTTACTCGAACTTGCGGCTTCAAAATCCTCCAGAGGGAACGCTCTTCTATTCCGATGAGCAGGGGCGATACACGATTCCGCTCCGCGAAGAAAAATTCGGAGTCGTGGTCGTCCACGAAAAAGGATTTGTTGCGATTGAGGATAAAGACTTGGCGCAGACGCACGAAATCCGGCTGACGGATTGGGCCCGGGTTGAGGGAAAGGCCTTTCTCGGAGACAAGCCGGCGGCTCGCGCAAGCATATCCCTCTTCTTCCGTCTCAACCCACAAGTAGCAGGTCTCACTTATCATCCCAGCTATGAAACGGTGGCCGACGACGAGGGCCGGTTCTCCTTCGAGAGAGTAATGCCGCTTGGGGCCACGTTTGTTTACCGCCGGGCACCCTCCTCGTCCAGTAACCCTTCGTCATGTTCGGCGGGTCTATTTCTCAGGCCCGGAGCTTCGGGGCATGTTCAAGTCGGTGGAATGGGTCGACCATTGAAGGGGCGAGTCCTCAAGCCCGATCCGGCCGCACCCGTCGAATTCAGTCGGGGATACATCTATCTTGACCCTGCACCACATTCGAGTGAAAAGACCGCCAATTCTCCGCAAACTGATGAGCAGTGGGCTGAGGAGCGGAGATACAGCACGACCATTTCTGATGACGGCTCTTTTCTCATCCATGATGTCATCCCCGGCAAGTATATCCTCGGCGCGGTCCTTGACGAGACACCTTCCGATCCGTCCCATTACGTCCAAAGGGCGGCAGCCTCCGCAAGGCGCGAGATCGAGGTCAGTGAAATTGCGGGAGGGCGAACCGACGAAGTTCTCGATGTCGGTGAGCTGAAAACGGCCCCGATCGATAGCAAATCCGGCGACAGCAAATCCAATGTCTCCTCAGCCGGCACTGACGGAAGCAACGGTCCATCGGGCATTGTGCTTTTACCGGGCGGCGAGCCCGCGTCGGGCGCGGAATTATCATTGATCGGCGGCGACCCCGATTGGCCCCCCCTTGCCGGACGCAGATTTCAGACCAATTACACCAACGGAATAAATGGGAACGCCGGCAACTTCGGCTGCTATACAGCAGGACCCGATGGTCGCTTTCAGTTGCCCGCCGTCCCCGGAAAACTCGCGGTGGCCGTCAAGCACGACGCGGGATTCCTTCTCGTCAACGGCGAGGACCTCAAAAAGAACAGTGAAATCCGACTCCGGGAGTATGCGACCGTCGAAGGTAAAGTATTCAAGGGAGATTTGCCGAGTGCGGGTGAGACGGTTGTCCTCGATGGCAATTTCCCGTGGGGGAACGACAACCTCCTGCCCAGTTTGCATTGGCATTCAACTTCGGACAAAGACGGAAAGTTTGTTTTTTCCAAGGTCCCTCCGGTGAAAGGAGTCGCGGTTGCACGCGAAGTTGCTCTCGCCCATAACAGTTCCACGTTCAGCCATCGAGCGCCTGTCGAACTGAAACCGGGTCAGACGACGAGGGTACGTATCGGAGGTTCGGGACGACCTGTCATCGGCCGCGTAACGGGCATGGGAAACGATGGAACCATCGATCTCTCATGGGGAAGCGTTGCATTCGCGCCCCGAATACAGACCGCCCAGTTTCCCGGCGCGACGGCCAACCCTTGGCTCGGAACCTACTACACGTGCCGAATTCAATCCGACGGCACCTTCAGAATCGATGATGTCCCGCCGGGAACACACGAGTATCGGGTAACGATTCGAGGAAAACCGTTCGACGAGCCGACACTTTTTCTGGGTACGCCTGACATCGCAACGGCGACGGGCGAAATTGAAGTTCCCACGGCAGCTGAAGGAAAAGAGTTGGAGACGGTCGATCTGGGTGAGTTTACTCTGAAAAGCACGATGTCTCGACCGTAAACCTTGCTCTTCGGACGACTTCGATCTACGGCTGAATGGAATTATGCAATGGTAGCTCCTCCCTGGCGGGATTGCCAGAACGGGTCTTCGCCGGTATCTGGACGGAGGGAAAGCGATTGTTCTCTCCGAGATGACCTCGGATTGGAACAATTCCGACCGCGGTTCTGGAGGTTTGCTCTCGTGGTTTTGGTCGCTCAAGGATCGAATCCTTGAAAGTATCTTTCCCCTATGTTGGGCATAATCGCATTCGCGTTCGCGAAAGGGCTTGTAAACGGTTGGGCGAACGTTGATTTTCCATCCATGATAAGTAAGGCCAAAACCGTTCAAGCCTACCTACAGGAGCTTCCCGAAGATCGCAAAAAGGCGATCAGCAAAGTTCGAAAAATTATCCGGATGCGCCTCCCGAAAGGCTACGCGGAGGTGATGCAGTACGGCATGATCACCTACGTCGTTCCGCTCAGACTTTACCCTCAGGGATATCTCAACGACAAGAATCGCCCTCTTCCCTACGTCGGCCTTGCTTCGCAGAAGAATTACATGGCCGTTTACCTGATGTGCATTTACGGTCCCGAGGGCAAGTGGTTTGAGATCGAATACAAGAAGACGGGCAAGAAACTTGATATGGGCAAGTGCTGCATCCGTTTCAAGAAGATTGAGGACCTTCCGCTCGAGCTGATCGGGGATGCCGTAGCGCGAGTGCCTGTCGAGACCTTCATTGAGCGATATGAAGCCGGACGGGCCAAGAAGCGAAGCGCGTACTGAAGCCTACTGGTTTGCTACTCCGTGGAATTTTCTTAGGCAACTTGATTTTGGACAATTCTGTGCGAGCTGAAACATAATCGCGCAGTGCCAACGAAAACCGGACCCGGAATCAATACCCTTTCGGAGATTTTTCCGGCTCGTGGCCCGCGCGATTAAAAAAGATGGAGTGCGAGATCAATGCCTTCCAATCCGACCCGCGTTGAACCGCTTCCCGAATCCGAGTGGGATGAAGAGACAGCGAAACTTCTCAACGGACTTCGTCACGGAGGAAAGCTTTTCAATATCTTCGCCACGCTGGCTCGGCATCCCGATCTCTTGCGGCGATGGCTGGTTTTCGGCAACCACATCCTCTCAAAGTCCGAACTTCCGGCGCGCCATCGGGAGATCGCAATCCTTCGGACGGGCTGGCTTTGCAAGGCTGAATACGAATGGGGCCATCACGTCGCGATCGGAAAGCATGCGGGCTTGAGCGATGACGACATCCAACGTTGCGCGGCCGGGCCCGATTCATCGAATGGAGACCCCTTCGAAACGGCACTCCTGCGGGCCGTTGACGAACTGCACAAGGATTCACGCATTGGCGACTCCACTTGGGCGGCGTTATCCCAGCATTACAGCACGCGTCAGCTTATGGATCTTGTCTTCACCGTCGGGCAATACAAACTCGTTTCAATGGCGCTCAATACACTGGGAGTTCAATTGGAGGAAGGCTTTACGGGTTGGCCCCGCGAAGCACAATCATGAGGCTCGCGGACAAGGTTGCCATCGTCGTCGGAGCGGGCCAGATGCCGGGGGACACAATTGGCAATGGCCGCGCGACCGCAATCCTTTTCGCCCGTGAAGGAGCCCGCGTCGTGCTTGTGGATCGCGATATAGCCTCGGCCATTGAAACTCAGAAGATGATCGAAGCCGAAGGCGGGACATCCACTATCGTCGAAGCTGACGTGCAGAAGGAAGAGGGTTGCCGGAAGTTTGTCCAGGCAACAATTGATGCGTACGGACACGTGGATATTCTTCACAATAATGTCGGGATCGGCGCGGGCAACGATGAAATTCTGGCGCTCACTGAGGAGGGGTTGGACCGAATCATCGGCGTGAATCTGAAAGGAACTTTCTTCTGTTGCCGGAGTGTTCTTCCCTTCATGCGCGAACAAAAAAGCGGGGTGATTGTGAATGTCTCTTCAATTGCGGCCGTTTGTTCGGCTGGGATCGTCGCCTACAAGATGACGAAAGCCGCGGTGAACGCATTGACACATCAAATCGCCTCGGAAAATGCCAAGCATAACATCCGCGCGAATGCGATCATGCCGGGTCTGATGAATACGCCGATGGCGATCGAGGGGATTTCGAAATCGCGCGGAATCCCAAAAGAAGACCTCATCCGAACGCGTGAGGCCATGGTTCCCCTGGGGCGTAAAATGGGGACCGCGTGGGATGTTGCCTACGCCGCGCTCTTTCTGGCTTCGGACGAAGCCAAGTTCATCACGGGAGTCATCCTTCCCGTGGACGGCGGACAAAGCGCGCGGATCGGATGACTCTCGGTTTCTGAATTCATCATGGGAGCATAAATCGACATGAGAACAATCCCTTTCCTCTGTAATCTGAAACGGCTTGCGCTCGCCGCGTGCCTTGCAAGCCTGGCCGCGGCGTCTGTGGCCGCCGAACCCGAACCTGTTCGACACTCGTTCTTCGTCGCGGGCGCCATGACTGGTCTGGTCGGCGAGGATATGCAAATCATCTGGGATTCGGGGCGCGGCGGCGCGCGCGATGGCGAGGTGCTCGCGGATGGTAGTATTCTCATTTGCTGGGCGGATGAAATCCGTGAGTTCAACCCGGCGCGCGAAGTCGTCTGGAACTACAAGCTCGACGCCCGCAACAAGGAATTGGGGACGGTTCACAGACTGGAAAGCGGGCTGACACTCGTAACGGAATTGGGTCCGCTTCCGCGATTGATGGAGATTGCCCGCGACGGCAAGGTGCGAGTCGAGGTGCCTCTTAAGCCCGAGACCGACAACGCCCACATGCAGACGCGCATGGCGCGCAAGCTGCCGAACGGAAATTACCTCGTCCCGCATCTGCTGGCGTTTGCGGTAAAGGAATACACGCCGGCGGGGGAAGTCGTGAAGACCTTCACGACCCGCCGCGTGCCGGAGCTCGGACCCGAAGGGACGGAGAACTGGCCATTCACAGCGATCCGCCTTCCCGACGGCAACACGCTGATCAACCTCACGCACGGCAACAAGACGATCGAGGTGGACGCGGAAGGAACGATCGTGTGGAAGGCAAGCAACGACGACGTCGCGGGTCAACCCTTCGCCGACCCCTGCGGTGCGCAACGGTTGCCTAACGGCAACACCGTGATCGCGAGCTACGGTCAACAGGATCCCAACAAGATCAAGATGTTCGAGCTCACGCGCGACAAGAAGATCGTCTGGAGTCAGACAAAATTCCCGGCGCACCACTTCCAGCTCCTGACGACAAACAGCAAGCCGGTGCAAGGGCCGGCGATGCGCTGAGGGGAACGAAGGCAGGGGTCAAAATCCTTTGCCAATCAAGTATGTTACGAGCGCTATGATTCCCAAGACCAGCACTCCGATCCCAATAACCAGCAAGCAAGCCCCAAGACAAGTCGCCAGTTCCTGTAAAGATCGAGCCCAATTATATAGAAGATAGTAGGGGACCTTTATCCAGGAATCTACTTTATCGCTTCCATATTCCCCTGGAACAATGGAGTCGTAGTGACTACGCAGGTGTTCACTCACGAGCACAACACCGCATCCCAACAGGAAACCAACCACGAATCCCGTAACTGGCCTACCATATACAATGGTACCAACTAGCAAGCCTATCCCTACACCAGTTGCGATCGGGAACACGTGAAAGGCGGCTGTGTCTTTCCTCATGGTAGGGTTCGTCATCAGCTCAAAGCAGAATCCGAAATCAAGTAAGGGATGTCACGCGCTCACGGTGCAAACCACCGGGTCGCCGAACGGCCCGTACTTCAGGTTCTTCCCGACGTAGCGCCCGCGGTAGGCGATGGTCACCGGCTGCTGATCGTCGATCAGGTGCAGCAACGGAGATTCGGGGTCCGTATCGACGGGGAACCACAGCGCCTCGTTCACCGGAATGCCCCCCTTGGCCTGTTGCACCTGGCAGCCGATCGTGCCGACGGGCCGGCCATTGTTCGCTTCGTCGCCGGGGTTCGGACCCCAGTGAATCGTCACCTGCCGGCGCACGCCGAAATCGAGCAGCAGAAGCGGCGGCGGAACCGTCAGGATGAAGTTCGGATCGGCGGGGGTTGGAATCGTGTCCGGCACGGTGACGCCGGCGGCGGCGCGATCGGCGTCGGTTGTGGCCGGATGGTTCTGGAGACGCTGAACGTCGGCGCGGGCTAGCGAGACCGCCGCGCCGAGCTTGGCGTTCTTATCCACCGTCGTCGCGCGGGCCGCGGCCTGCGCGCTCGTGTTGCCGACGACCGCCGCCGAGGCATCGCTGTAGGCGTTGTCGAACGCGGTGATTTCGCCGGCGGTAAAGCCATGCGTCAGGCCGTTGGCGCCGAGCCAGAGATTAAAATTGGCCAGCCAGAGCAGCTTGTTGGCATCATCCCTTGGAATAAAATCAGGCATCGCATTTCTCCTTATTAACGGTTGATTTTAAATGTGTTATACATCCTATTTGGGCTCGGGAACGCGCCGCGCGTTCCTTGGAACCTGACGCCCGTTCCTTGGAACCTGCCGCGCGTACCACGGAACCTGACGCCCGTTCCCATCAACCTGCCGTCCGTTCCACGGAACATGCCGCAGGTTCCGTTCAACATGCGGCTCGTCCCCGGGAACACACGGCGCGTTGATGGCAACTTGTCGTGCGTTCCATTCGCCACGCCGCGGGGGGAATTCCCAACGCGCCGAGTTGAATGCACCGCGCCGCAGAGGATTTCAGAACCCGCACACCGCATCCGCCGCCTCCTGTTTCGTGACAAGGCAATGTCAACTTTGGAACCCGGATTGTCAAGACCTCGATCCATTTTGATTTCCGCGATCAAGCTCCGTTACACTGCCCAACGATCTCCCATGAACCAACCCGCCGCTTCATCCTCTGTTTTCATTGTCGCGTGTTTAGTAAGCGCCGTTGCGATTCTTCCGGTGACGCCCGCCGCGGCCGCGCCCGGCGAGTGGACGGAGCCGCGCGGGAATTCTCACCTCACCGCCTTTCAACCGATGCCGGGGAAGATGACCGAGCCGCCGCGGCTTCTTGCGCGGTTTGACTTGGAACGCTCGCGTCCCGCGATTACCACGATCACGATCCAGGATAAAATCGCCGGGGTCTGCGTCGCCGGCGGCCAACTTTGCTGCTTCGATACCGGCGGCAAGGAACTCTGGCAGTCGCATCCGGCGGGACTCAACTTCGATGCCATCATCAGCGCCGATGATTTCAATCGCGACGGCGAAGCGGAGATTCTTCTGACCGCCGGCCGACCGGCGCAACCTTATGGCGCCGCGGTGCTCGTCGGCGCGAAGGATGGGCGGCTCCTCTGGCGCGCGGACGTTGATCCGATGTCGTACGATTGGCACGCCTATTCCGGCCATTACATCAAGGGCGAGGCGCACGCGCAGATTCTCGTCGTCATGCACGGCTATCCGCCCGACGCGAAGAACGGTTACATCGCGCTCTACGCGTTCGAGCCGGGCAAGGAGGCGCCGAGCCAGCGCTGGCGCTACAATTTCGATCAATACACCTGCTTCCCGACGCTCTATCAAACCGATCTCGATGGTGACGGCGTCGAGGAGATCGTCATCGAGTCGCACAGCCGGATGTGGTTCCTCGACGCGGCCACCGGCGCGAAAAAATATTTTTTTCAATGGGACGTGAGCCCCGGAAACATTCGCAGCTACGGCCTCACGCGCTTCGTCGATCTGAACGGCGACGGCCTGGAGGACTTCCTCTGCATCGCGAACTTTTCGCAGCATCATGAAGTGTTGCTCAATCGCGGCGGGAAGTTGGAGGAGGCCTGGCATTACGGTTGGGGCGAGAGCGTCACTACGGGGCGCGTCGCGACGCGCTGGCCCGAGCCCGCCAATGCCGACGTTGATGGCGACGGCAAATTCGAAATTGTCCTCTCGATGTACAATTCCGAAGGCGAGCACACCTGGCAAATCCGCGTTTACGATGCGCTGACGGGGAAGATCAAGGCGAAGGCGCCGGGATTTGTCGCCGTGGCATGCGCCGATCTGGATGGCGATGGCCGCGCCGAGATTCTTGCTGATGCATCGGACGATCCGACGTTTAACGCCAAAAACGGCGCGAGGCTTCTCGCGTGGAAGTCCGATCATCTCGAAACGATCTGGAGCGATGACGCTGCGCAGGCCATTCAATCGGAGAAGGCGTTGAAGCGAAAAAGGAAAAGCGCTTTTGAAGAGGATGACGCGAAGGACGAGGGACAAGTGCTTCGCGTAAGGAAGGACGGGAGCGATCTCGATTTGAAATGGGACAAAGGTAGATGGACTCTTAATGCACCCGAATTGCCCTTCGAACCTACGATAAAGGAACCCGATTTCTCTGCGATTCCTCCGATTCTGGGTCCGCCTCCGCGCACTCTGCTTGCTGCCGATGTGGATTCGGATGGCGTAAACGAGTTGATTCTTCATTCCTATCCGGACGTGACGGTTCTCAAGCTGCTCGGCGGCAAGCTGGAGAAGGTTGGTTCGTATTCTTCCACGGCGCCGCCGGTGATCGCTGATTTCAATGGGGACGGAAAGAATGATATCGCGTTGCTGAAGACATCGACCGATGCGACGCCGGAAGTTGAAACGCTTACTCCCGCGCTCGGCGATAAGGTGATTTGGAGAACCAAGTTCCCGGCGGCCACCCGCGCGGGATTGCCGCAGCCGCGGTGGGGGTATCTTCGAACGATTAAATTGACTGGCCGCCCCACGCCCGATCTTTACGTGTGGGCCGGGAGGCCGGTTGCGCGGAGTGCGGGGCTTCGCGGCGATACGGGGGAGATTCTTTGGCAGCAGGATCAAGCGCTCCCGGTCGAGCGTTTTTCCGGCCCGACGATGAACGATGCCTCCGCTTACGATTTCAATCGTGACGGCAAGGAAGACTTGGTTTTCACGAATCCCGATTACTTCTGCGTTGCCGACGGTCGGACTGGGAATTTGCTTCTTGGTCCGCTCAACCCGCCCAAGATTTTCAGCCAGCCGAGTCAGGGGCTTTACACCTATCCGGCGATTCTTTCCGTCAAGAATGAGAAGCCGCTCGTTGCGTTGGTTGACGGACATTATTTTCAGGGGGTCATGACGAGCGATGGCGAGCCTCGATGGTACCGGCTGCCCGAACCGGGGGAGAATCGTTGCGGGGCGGAGGCTTTTTTTCCGTTGGATGAGAAGACGTGGCTGATGGGATTCGGAAGGCAGAATGGAAAATTTGCGTGCGTCAACGCCGGTGACGGTTCGCTTCGATGGGAGACCGATTTGCAGGCTTCCGCTTCCGATGCCATTGCAGGCGATATTGATGGTGACGGCAAAAATGAATTTCTCGTTGGAACGAGCCACGGTGATCTTGTCGCGATTGGCGACGAGAGTGGCGATGGCGGCGGCAAACCGAAGATTCTCTGGAAGGTGCATGCAGGTTCGGGTTTGGGCTCTCCCATTCTCGCCGATCTTGATGGAGACGGGGCGGTAGAAGTTATCGCGCAGGGGATGGATGGAGTTATTGATGTGTATGGAAAATAAAAAATTACGAATCAAACCCATTCGCATTGGCAGGTCTGGGGTTACGTGAATTTGAGTTTGAAGGTGGGAACTCCGGGGCATTGCTTTTCTCGTGAGTGAGGGTGTGGCGAGCGGCTCTGGGGGGCTGTTCGCGAACGCGAGCTGGCAGGTGCATGGTGGATTTTTTCAGTGCGGAGGGGGATTCGCTTAGAGACCCTTATCTGCACTACCCAGAAAACAATTCGAAGGCCCAATTCGAGGGTCGTGCTTCAGTTTGAAAAAATGGGAGGTATAAGACGAATGGGACTTGGGAGGCGGATGCCTTGCAATTGTGCAAGGGGTGCGACGCCCACGGCGACACCTCTCCGATCCTGAACGCGGCCCGGGGCCGGGAAATTTACGAGTAATTCCGGCGAGGCTTTTGATGCTTCGTAATGCTGGAAGTCCAGAATCTTACCGCAAGGGGATGGAAGCCAGCTTGGCGTGCTACGCGGCTGCACAATCGCCTACTGCAAGATTTGGGTCTCATCCGCGCGGGCTTAGCCAACCTCTCCGCGCAGAAAACGTTGTGACCTGCAGCGTGAAGGAATTCGGGCAAATGCTTCCGCATCATCTGCTCAAGATAGAGTCGCAAGGCCAATCTGCGAGCTGTGGATTTCCATTCTTCCGCTTAATCCTTCGGCTTGCGTTCCCTTTTCAAAAACTTTTCCATCATCGTCTTCGGTTCGTCGGTGCGGTAGGCTTCGCCGAAATATTTGATTCCGAGTCCGATTGCTTCATCCAAGGGAAGATTTTCCCAAGCCCGGAATAGCCTCTTCTGCAGCCGGATGGCCGTTGGACCACATTTCAGAATCGATGCCACCCATCGGTCCACAAAGGCGTCGATCTCGCTCTTCGCAACAACGCGCTCGACAAGTCCGCAACTTAGGGCTTCCATCGCGGAGATGGTTTCGCCTGTGTAGATCAACTCGCGCGCGTTGCCCCAGCCCATGAGGCGCGGCAAGATTGCCGCCTCGATGACCGAAGGAATGCCGACCCGCACCTCCGGCATGCTAAACGTCGAATCCTCGCTGGCCACACGAAGATCACAAGATGCCGCGATTTCCAGTCCGCCGCCGATGCAATACCCGGAAATCTTCGCGATGACCGGCACGGGAAATTCGCGAATCGCAAGGCAGACGTTATGCAGACGCGTAATAAACTCGCGAGCGAATTCCGGATTGAGATCGACCATCTCGCGAATGTCGGCGCCGCCAATAAAAGCCTTTTCTCCCCCGCCGGTCAGGACCATGACGCGAAGGTCATCATCATGGTGGAGGCTTTCAATGGCGGAACGCAGTTCAAGGAGCAGCGGCGTATTGACGATATTGATCCGTTCGCGGTAATCGAGCGTCAGGTGGGCGACCTTCCCCTTGCCCAGGAAATCTTCCACGCGTAATTCGACTTTGCCTTCCATCCTTCCTCTCCTCCCCCGTGATTGGTTGATCAAAGCAAAAGGATCATGGTCATCGAGACTCCATTGACGCAAGCATGGAGAACCATCGAAGCCCAAAGCGTCCCCCGCCACTCGCGCATGACGGCCAGCGCGAGGCCGATGAAAAATAGCGGGAAAAAGCCCATGAGTCCCTGGGGATGAATTCCCGCAAAAAGCGCCGAGACCATAGGGATCGACGCCGCCGCGCTAAATCGCGAGCGGAGTGCGCGATACAGGTAGCCCCGGAACATCAGTTCTTCCACAATGGGAGCTCCAACGACCGCGAGTAGAAAAATGAGGGCGATCAAGGCGGGCGCGGCTTTCCCCTCCTTCACGAGATTCACGATCGGGTGCATGCCGGAAGCCATCTTGATTCCGGTGATCCGTGACAGAGCCATCGAGATGGTGATGCCAACCCCGACCAAGGGAATCATGGCAACATATCCAACCGGGCCATAGCCGATCTCCCTCCAGAATCCCGCGCCGCGCGTCAGTCCCAATTCGGCGCGCAACGTTGCGCCCTTTACCCCCATTAGCAGGGGGTAGGCTGCGATGATGAAGACAAAACCGGCTGCGAACACCATGCCCGCCATGGGTGACAGTCCCAAAAGATCGGCAAGCCTGCGCGCAAGAACCATGAAGGCGAAGTAGAGGGTGAACGTCTCGAAGAATATCCAGGGAGGGGTGCCCCACTTCGAAAAAAGCCACTGGATTCGACCGTTGAGAATTCGGTAAATGAAGACCGAAAGCAGACTCACCCCCGTCAATCCAGCCAAGAAAACCCCGAGGATGAAAACGAGAAAAATGGCGGAATGGCGGAATGCTTCGTCGCTGATGGATTGGGCAAGTTCCGTGGGCAATTCCTGGCCTGCAGCTTTCGCGTTTCGCAACGCTACGAGCTTGCCAAAGAATCCGAGTTTGCTTTCAAGCGATTGGATATCCGCTTCACTCAGCGGGCGATCCTCGCGATAGAGTTCTATAAGCCGCACATCCAGCGCCGTCAGGACGCTGGTCGTCCCGGCATCACCGGCCAGGGTTTCGCTGTCATTTTCTCCGACGGCAGGAGCTTCGACTGCCCTCCACGCGAGCACCTCAATGGCCCGATCTTCGGCATCCTTCAATTGGAGGTGATGATACGTGATGAGCCGCAACTCCCAGCCCTTAAGGGTATGGGTTTCGTGCTCACCGGAGATGACCGTTTTCTCGATGTCACCAAGCTGTCGTTCAAGCTTAGGCGCTTGATCGCCTGCGACCTTCTTCGCCAATTCGGCAATGCCAACGATGGTTTTGAGTTGCTGTTCGAGAAGAAAATCTTCGGCGAATTGCGAACGGGCTTCCGGATCGTCATGCCTCTCGGGAGGAAGAAGCCCAAGGCTGGCCCAGAGCGGAATCGTCAGGAGGGCCGTGCACACTGCAAAGAGCGAGGCAAACGCAAAGCGCCTTGCCGGGGAGGGACGCTGGACTGGATCGAGATCATCCAAAGCGGAAACATGGAATCAATCGGGAAAGAGAAATAACGCGCGTGAAATGCGGAATGCGGAAAGTTGGGTTTCCGCACTCCGCGCTCCTGCATTTATCGTGTTATCCGTCGCGGATGCAAAGGCATGCCCGGCGCTCCGCCATGGCGCGCCCGGGATTCCGCGTTCAGCGTTCAAGCTAGGATTGTTTGAAAAGGGAGTTCATGCGCATCGCGAGGCCCATGTCGCCCTCGACCTGAAGCTTGCCTTGCATGAAGAGACTCATGCCGTCGGACTTGCCCTGAGCCAGATCAAGCCAGTCGGTTCCAGCGGCTTTGAAGGTCGTCGTGGGATTCGGGTGCTTCCCTTCGTGGACTTCACACTTGCCATCTTTGATAACGGCGTAAAGGTCGCCGGACTTTTCGCCGGAAAGTTCGAACTGAAGAACGGCGTCCAGATCGCCCGCGGAGCCGGCCTGAAAGCCTTCGGGCATGCGGTCGATCAAGGTTTGAATGTCAGGATGCGCCATGAGAAATCCCTTCCCTGTCTTGTTGAGGTTGCATCACCTTGTGAAAGGCGAAGTTTTGCAGATGCTACTTCGCCCGGTCGGCAATGTCACCAGTTTATTGAGCTCTTGGGAGCGCAGCGATCAACGCTGCCGCAGTTTTAAACTTGCCAACCGCGCGTCGGACCTTCATGCAGGTTGGGGCAAATGGGAGGGAATTCGAATTGAAGTGACAGTCTCCGCACACGAGAAGGAGATTAGCGATTTGTGCGTTCCCGCCGGCTTTCGAAGTTGCGTTCGGCGTCGTCCTGTTCCCGCAAATGCTTACTGATATCGATCAGCATCGGCATGGTTTCGGTTCTCCAGTCCGACTTCGTCATCCCTTTGCGTTCCTCCTCTTCGGCCTTGGCAACCTCCGCGGCTTCTTCGGCCTTCACCTGATTTGCATGATGAACTCCAAACGCTGCAAGCAGGAGGATAAAGACAGCAGCCCCAGCAAGAATGAATCGGCGGAGATCCTTCTTTTCCTCCGCCATGAGGTTTTCCGCCGAAAACTCATTCACGACTTCCATGGTCATGGAAGGGGCCGAGCGGCCTTCGATCAGATCCTCCAGCACACGAATCAGATGCCCATGGGTTTGATAACGATCGTCGGGATTCTTCCGCATCATCCGGTAGACGACCTGGCAGATCGCGTCGGGCACTTCAGGGTTCCAGACATTTACGGATTGAACTTCATTGCACAGGTGCATCTGAATGATGGCGATCGCGCTATCGGCCTTGAACGGAGTCTGCCCGGTCAAAAGATGATAGAACGTCCCCCCGAGGGAATAGATGTCGGAGCGATGATCGACGTTTCGTCCCGCCGCCTGCTCAGGAGCCATGTAGTGCGGCGTTCCCATGACCGCTCCGGTTGCCGTCTTGAACGAATCCGAGCTCTCGCGCTTGGCCAGGCCGAAGTCGACAATCTTCACGACCCCTTCATGCGTGAGCATCAGGTTTTCGGGCTTGATGTCGCGATGGATGCAGCCCTGCTCGTATGCGGCCTGAAGACCCATGCAGGCCTGGCGAACGTAATCAAGAGTTAGGGGGTAAGCTATCCGACCGTTTTCCCTGATGACATCGCGGAGCGAACAGCCGTCGATGAATTCCATCACCAGGTAGTGGAGCCCATCCTCCGCCCCGCTTCCGATGACGCGGGCGATATTGGGATGGTCGATCTCCGAGGCGACGCGCGCTTCGCGTTCAAATCGGTGAAGGGCGTCGGAATCGTCACCCAGTTCGCCCCTCATAATCTTGATAGCGGCGCGCCGGCCCGTCACGGAATCCAGACCCTCGTAGACGGCCCCCATGCCTCCGCGGCCGAGAACGCGCACGAGTTCGTATCCACCAAATAGTTTTCCGAGATGTGGGTCGGGCATGATGGCATCAGAGGCGCGACGCGCCTCCGCCTCCATCAATTACATCGGCAGAAACTGGAGCAACAATAAGCCGACCGCGATTACGATAAGGACCACGCCGCCGACAACGAGGGCAAAGCGAACTTTTTCGCTATCGAGCGCTGAACGCTTCGTCGGCAGGGGCGGGGGTGTTTGGATGGGGGCCGGATGAGTGGGGGTCGGAGGAGGTGGGGCGGGCGCCGGCGGAGCTGCTGCGGCTTGTCCCCTGGCAACCGCATCCAACCCTTGAATCAGGTCGTCGTAGGTTTGAAACCGTTGGGCGGGATCGGGCTTCATCATACGATAGACAAGTTCGCAAGTTCGCAGGGGGACCGTCGGATTCAGTGTTGAAATCGGAACCAGCTCATTGCGGGCGCGTTTCTGAATGACATCCATCAAGTTGCGCCCCTCAAAGGGGGGTTTTCCCGTGAGAAGATAATAAAAAGTCGCCCCGAGGCCATAAATATCGGATCGCAAATCGAGCGGACGGGCGGCGGATTGCTCGGGCGACATATAGTACGGTGACCCGAGAACAACGCCGACAGCCGTTCGAAGCTCATCGCCCCCATCGTTTTTGGCGATGCCGAAATCGACGACCTTGATCTCCCCCTTGCGGGTGACCATCAGGTTCGCGGGCTTGATGTCGCGATGAATGCAGCAGCACTCCGAGGCGGCCTTCAGGCCAAGTGCGGCCTGGCGGACGAATTCCGTCGCCAATTCGGCGGTGAGAGAGCCTTTTCGCTTGATCACTTCCGCCAGCGACTGGCCGTCAATGAATTCCATGACGAGATACGGCATCTCATTGGCGACGCCGCTCTCGATCACATGACCGACGTTGGGATGGTTGATCTGGCTGGCGACCCGGGCCTCGCGGCGGAAGCGCTGGAGCAATTCCTCGTCACCGATATTTTCACGGGCCATGGTCTTGATGGCCGCGCCCGCCTGCGTCTCGGTATTGACGCCGTAATAGACGGTGCCCATGCTCCCCTTGCCGAGCACCCGTTCCACCCGGTATTTTCCGAGGTTTGTACCGACTATTTCATCGGCCACCGGCATGATCAAACGCTCCTCCAAACTGGCGGAGTCGAAATTTCGACCCGGCTCACGCTTGGAATCCAGATTATAGATTGGCCGCGCGAGATTACCATTCTAATCGGCACGTCGGAAACAAGAGTGTAATTCTTATGCGGCCGGCCCGGCGACCGTTTCTTTTGGTTCAGGCGGGTTCGGGGTGAAGTTCGACGGGCGCCACATGCGGCTCGGCGCTGCCATCCTTGATCTCCCGCCAGCGAAAGCAACGAATTTCGTGGCCCGGCTCGGCGATTTCCAACTCGGGCATCTCGACCCGGTTGCGGTCGACGACGTACTGGCACCGGGGATGAAACCGACAACCGGCCGGATGATGGGCCGGATCGGGAACGTTCCCGGGGATCGGATTCAATCGCTTCTGACGGCTGCGAATCTGGTCCAGGCGGGGAACAGACTTCATCAACCCTTGAGTATAGGGATGCAGAGGATTGTGGAAAAGCTGGCGAACCTCGGCGTCCTCGACGATTTGGCCGGCGTACATGACGACAACCCGATCGGCCATCTCCGCAATGATGCCCAGATCGTGCGTGATCATCATGATCGCCGAGCCGAATTCCTGCTGGAGTTCCTTCATGAGCCGGAGAATCTGAGCCTGAACCGTTACGTCCAGCGCCGTTGTCGGCTCGTCCGCGATGAGCAGCGAAGGGTTGCAAGCGAGGGCCATGGCGATCATGACGCGTTGGCGCATGCCACCGCTCATTTGATGCGGATATTCCCTGGCGCGCCGGGCCGGCTCGGACATCCTGACGGTTTCCAGCATCCGGACCGATTCCTGAAAAGCCTCGCGCTTGCTCATGTTCCGATGGACGCGAAAGACCTCGGCAATTTGGGAACCCACGGTGAAGACGGGATTAAGCGAGGTCATCGGCTCCTGAAAAATCATCGAAATCTTTTCGCCGCGAATCTTTCGCATTTCCTTTTCGGGCAGTTTCAGCAGGTCGACGCCATCGAAGCGTATTTCTCCGCCCACAATTTTGCCCGGGGGGTCGGGAACGAGCCGCAGAATCGAAAGCGCCGTGACAGACTTGCCGCATCCCGATTCCCCGACGATGCCCAACGTCTTTCCGGGGTCGATCGAGAAGCTGACACCGTCCACCGCGCGCGCGGTCGTCTCGCGTGTCATGAAGTAGGTGCGGAGATCGCGAATCTCCAGCAGCGGGCGGGCCGCCCCTACCTTTTCGGACAGGTTAGTCTCAACTGTGGCGGAGGACGTTTGATGGGGATCAGTGTTCAAGTTGAATTGGATTTTGAGGAACGAAGGAGTGCTGTTGTCGGCCTCGATAGGCTAGGGCATTGTCCACTTCTCACGGAGCGGGATCAAGGGATTAGGGATTCCGGGAATCTGCCGAGTTGGGTTTCTGGAAACGCTCGGCCAGCTCCGTATCGCAAAAAAGTAGCGTGCCCGCAACGGCCGAGACGGGGATGAAGAATGCATTGACCACGGGAATCGTCAGGATCAGGAACGCCATCGCGCCAAAGCCGAGGCTGCGCGCGCGGTGCCATCGCAAAAAATCCTTCTTCTCCTTCCAGAGATATAGGCGGCGGTCCATGGAGAACGAGGTATATTCCAGACTCAGGTAACGGATGGTGAAGAATGTCGAGAGAGCCGCGGAGATCGGCGGCCCGACGAAGGGAACAAAACCAAGGCTAAAGGCGAAGACGAGGAGAAGCGCGAGGGTCAGGGTCCGCATGATTTCGCCCGTAATGCCAATCCAGAGCGCACGCAGGAGGCGCTGCGATGAAAAGGGTTGGTTATCGTCGATCCCCTTGTAGAGGCGTTCGGTTTTCTCCGAGAGCAGATCGTTGAATGGATTCGCAACAAGCGTCGCGATCGGCACAAAGGCAAAGGCCGAAACCACGAGCGTCAGAATCCAAAAGACGCCGCCGAGGATCCAGCCCAAAATCTGCCAGCCGCGGCCTTCGTTCAAAAAATAAGAACTCAGCAAGCCGTGCACCCAATGCCAGCCGAATCCGATGATCAATGCATAGAGCGCGAGACTCAAAAAAAAAGGCAAAAGGGCGAGGTGCCACAATCGCGCATGAGATAGGAGGAACGCAAGTCCACGCCAGGGATCAAGCAAACCCGATAAGAATTCGCCCGGCGCAGATGCAACGCTCCGGATCGCAGATTTTCGGGACGGAACGCGAGCGGATGGAAGCTGATTCCGGGGATCAGGCGTTTTCAGCACCTTTGACCAAGTCAGGTTCCGGGGCGGATTCCTGCTCCTCGGCGCGAACGGCGACGGCGAGATTATAGAATTCCGTGTACCCGCAAAGCGAACAGGAGACGGCGAAATACCGGGTTGAACCAACGGGAAACATTCGCGAGAAGGGGCCGCTAGGAAGCCCTACTTCTTCTACAGTACCGCCATGAGCGCGGCACTTGACGCACACGAAATCCCGTTCGAGATTCTCTTTGACGCTTCGCATCGGGCTGCGAACCCCGCTCCAGCTTCAATGACCGTCGAAAACCTCACCGCCGGTCGCCGCAATTCCCAATATAGAAGCCACGGCGGCACGATGCAATAATCTCTTGAATACCGTGGCAAGCGTTCACGCAATTCCATTAATTCTTGATTTCCCGGCGTGTGCTGTAACAATCGAAATGAAATTTGCCGGAACGGTGATTGCTCCGTATCCAGATCTCTTTCGCCATTGCGATCCCTCGATCAAGGGTCCATTCATGAGCTTAGCTTTCCCCCGAACCTTCCGCGTTCCTATCGCCTGCGCGCGCCTGACGATCCTTTTTCTAGCAACTATTTTTGTTTGCCCGGGAACGCTCCGTGCTGCTCCTTCTTTCGTCCTAAGTGGGCGCACGGCGGAACTCCAACAGCTTGTCCTGGCGCACGATGCGGAGGGTCCTGTTACGGCGCTGGATGTACTTTTTTACCTTGATCTAACGCACAACCCCCTCGTGAATATCGCTGCCAAGGATTGGCTGGCTCCGGAAGCTGCGCGCAACCCGGCAATCTGGGCGGCCATCAAGGCAGCCGTTGAGGAATACTTAGCCATTCGGTCGCTCCGGCGCGAGGGGACCGTTCCCGAAAGACCGGACTTCGTGCGGCGGAGTTACCTATATACGGCGGCCGAGGCCGCGTGGGTTGAGCACCTGATCCTTCAACGCGGCGAAATCCAAATTACTGACACGGACATCAACCGCTACTACATTGCACATCCCGAAAAGTATTCCTCCGATAGCCGCGCCGAGGCGCGATACATTTTCATTCCGGTCGCCGATCTCTCGCAGCCTGCCCTCGTGCGGGAGGCGGAAGTCGAGCTCGGTCAGATCCGCGATCAGATTGCGAAGGGGCAGCTCACATTTGCCGAGGCCGCCCGGCGCTACTCGCAGGCTTCCTCGGCCGCGGGCGGCGGGCTAATCCCGCTCTTTGCTTCGGGAGCGCACTTCCCGGAATTCGATTACCAGACCTTTTCGCTCAAGCAGCCTGGCGATATGAGTCCTGTCTTTGTGGGAAACGACGGTGTGTACCTGATTCAGCTCGTTTCCCGAACTCTCCCGAGCAAAATTCCCGTCAGCCAGGTTCGGGAGGACATTCGCGGCAATCTCGAAAATGACCTGGTTGCGTCTTATTATCGCTTTCTTCTGAAAAAGCTCTCCGAGCACGAGTTTTCTGAGAATCTCGCCGGGCTCTGGGCGTATGCCGATCTCTCGGCACCCATCGCGCTGATGGGCAACAGGAAACTTCTACGAGACCAGCTCTTGCGAATCAATCCAGGCGTGATCAATGCCCGTTATGAGCCGCAATGGAGCATCATCCAGCAGGAGACGGCAGGGTGGATCGAGGGCGAATCAATCCTTGACGATTTGCACACCAATGGGTTGGTCGATCATCCTTATCTGGCTCAAGCCGCGAGGATCGGCGATGAGATTGCCGCGGCCCGTTTAACGATGGCGCGCAGGGTACCGTTGTCGGGAATCAGGAGCGCCGCCGAAGCGATGAAGTCACTTGGAATCGCGGACGAAAATACAACACAGGGAATTCGCCAAAGCCGGGTACTTCAGATCACGCTAGTTCCGGATCCCGAAGCCATGAAGGATGCCGCGCGCGCAGATGTAATTCGCGCCACGATGCGCCTGCTCGGGGAGAAGATTTCCGTGGGGCTGCTCCCAACCCGACCTGATCCGACGGACTTCGCAACTGCGCTGCGTCACTCCCTGGAAAGAGGCGAGGCCACACTTACCGAGGAGCTCAAGAGGCTGCGCGGATTGATGAATCTGTCACCATGGACCGATATTAAGATCAACCTCGAAGATCTCGGTTGGAAGGATTCCGCCCCAGTGGTTGCCTGGAATCCGGGTCTCGCGTCGCTAAAGATTGGAAGCATAAGTGGCGGGCAGCCTCTTGGAGATCAGGTAAGCTATCTGTATGTCGCAGCAATCCGATATGACACCAAGAGTGAATGGCTTGACGCACCCGTCATCCTGCAAAGCATCGCCTACGAGCGCCGAATAGCCTCGGCTCTCGAACAGGAGATCCTCAAAATCCGAAGTCAGAATCTTCTCACTTTCAACCTTAAGTCCTAGCAAATACCTTCCTGTTGCCTTTTCGGACCGTTTCTCAAAACGTTTACTGGAGTTCGTGACCGTGACCCGTGATCTCGATCGAGCATCATCAGCACGATACGATCACGATCAAGAGTCACGATTGGCTATCAATTTTCGTGATGGACTCTAGGATTCGGCTATCTGCGGAAAAGCGCAATCCTTGATGAATTTCAGCTCCTTCGCTCCATCTCTCGCGATCTTCAGGGACGAGCAGGCGAAGGGCGACAGATCAATTTTCCGCTCGCGCCCGGCGCTGAAGAGCGAAACTGAGGACGCGTCCGCAGCCATGGTTGTTGGCGCCACGACGGAGACGCTGAGGAATGTTTCGACGGGCTGTCCCGTGAAGGGATTGAAGATGTCGGTGTGCGATTCGCCGTTGGTAAAGCCGCGCTTGTTGTAGTTGCCCGTCGTGCCGATGGCTTGATTGCAGAGTTCAAGCGAAGCGCAGGCCCCGGTAGCGAGCGGATTCTGAATGCCAATGCGCCAGCCGGCGGCGTCTTCGGGATGGCCGAGGCAGTAGAGATCACCCCCCGCGTTGACGATGGCTTTTTGAATTCCCCACTTATCGCGAAGAATACCGATCGCTCGATCGACCGCGTAGCCTTTGGCGAGGCCGCAAACATCAATGCCGGCGCCTTTGCGCTGAAGGCCGATCTTGTTACCCTCGACGGAGATTTGTTTGAACCCGACGCACGCTTCGGCGGCCTGGATGTTTGCAGGAATATCATCGGCCTCCTGGCGGAAACCCCAGACTTTGAGCAGCGGCAGAATCGTCACGTCGAAAACGCCGCCCGTGCGGTGTCCCCATTCGATGCCGGCTTTGACGACTTCCGCGATGCGCGGATCGACCTGGGCCATGTCATTCCCGGCGACGCGGTTCACGTCGTTGAGATTGCTGTATCTCTGGTGTGTGCTCATCAGGTTGTGAATCAGTTCGATTTCATCCAGAGCGTCATGGACGGCCTCTCGTGCCTTCGCCTCCTTCTCTCCGAAGACATCGATATTGACGAGCGTTCCCATGCAGGGTAGCGATCGCCGATACCGTTTCTCCGACGCCGATTCCGCCCAGCTCCCTTTCGGAAGCGACAGGGTAAAGATCGAGGACCCAAGACCGAGAGCTCCGGCGCGCTTCAGAAAATTGCGACGATCAAGTTTTGAGACGTTCATTATTTGCTCCACCCAATCCAAATGATTTTAACGGTAGTCCGGATCTTCGATCCGGCATTGGCTCAACGTGCCGGTCTTGCTACACCTTGTCATTCACGATCTTCTCGCGCTTGGCATCCCAACGAACGCGGCACCCACGATGGAAGGACTGCGTGGCCATGTGCGCGATTACGGCCTCCTCGAAGGCCATATCGACGTTGCAATTGGTCTTCAAGTTACCGGCGCGAACGCACTCCACAAAATTAAGAACGTGCAGTCCTGTAACGTTCACGACTTTGTCGCCGAGAACATCAAGATAAATGGCCTTTCCGATCGTCCAGTCATTCGTGTCAGTCGAGAGGCCGTAGAGCTTTTCGTGCTGCTTGTTATATTCCTCCGCGACCGGGAGTTCGTACTTTTTATCCTTGATCAGGGCGGCATATTTGTCGGAGTTCTTATCGAGATAAACCTTGATCCCGCGACTCATGTCGAGCGTGGCGTCGGTCCCATAAATGGTGCGCTCGCGCGGCCTGCTGTTGGCGAGGGTCCCTGTGTAATTGACGATCAGGCCTTCCGTTTCGTAATTGTACGAGCACTGGAACACGTCGGGGGTTTCGCGGCCCTGATCGATGGGAGATTTATAGTAATAGATTCCTCCGGTAGCCACGCAGGTATCCGGGATTCCAAGTCCGGTGATTTGCTGAATCGCATCCATCTCGTGGGTGACGAGATCGCCCGCATGCCCGGTCCCGTAATCCCAATACTTGCGGAACCGGAAAAAACGGTCGGGGTTGAATTCGCGCTTGGGGCCGTTTCCGGTGAACCGTTCCCAATCGACCTCCTCCCGCTTCAGGTTCGAGGGAATCCGGTAAAGCCACGCGCCGTTCGGGTCATTGCGATTGGTATAAGTCTCGATGAGCGTAACCTTGCCGAGGGCGCCATCGGGGCCGATGCTGCCCATGGCTTTCTTCGCTTCCTCCATGGCCGAACCGCTGCGGGTTTGGTGCCCGAGCTGGAAAACGATCCCGGCGCGCTTGATCGCGTCGCGATAGGCGACCGAATCCTCGAAGGTATTCGCGAAGCACTTTTCGGAATATATGTGCTTGCCCGCCTCGCAGGCGGCGATACCGATCGGCGCGTGATTATGATCCGAGGTGCCGATGAAGATAGCGTCAACTTCCTTGTCAGCCAGAAGTTCGTGGAAGTCGGGATAAACCTTGATGCCCGACACGGCCTCGCGCGCCCATTGGCGGTTGCCCTCGTAGCAATCGCTCATGGCAACGGCACGGACATTCAAGGGACGCGGAAGGTTCTTCGTTGCCTCTTTGTCTTCCTGACGGTCCTTCGGGTTGGCAAAGCCGCAATAACGCATGTGCTGCTTGCCCCGAACGCCGACGCCGATATAGCCGATGTTGATCGTATCGCTGGGCCCGATCTTCCGGATAAAAGCCGGGGCCTTGGGTTTCTCAACCGCGGTCTCGGCGGCTTTCGCGGCTGCCGGAGCCTCGCTCTTGGCCGTGGCACAGCCGGCCAACGCCGCAGTCGCGGCGATTGCGCCGGAAGTCTGCAGGAAATCGCGGCGCGAGATATTTCGATCGTCGGTGCGATCTTCCGTCATGGATGGCTCCTATCGTTGAGAGGTGCTGGGTTTAATCGGAATATTGAAGGCGTTGGGCTTCAAAAGCTTGCGGTCCGGATCGAGGCGCAACAAAGACCCTGGCTATTGCCTCTTGTTATGCGGACCGAATGCCAAAGGTCAGTCAATGGTAATGAATACAGGTGTTTGGGCGCAATGCCAAATTGCACGGCACGGTGCAGTAAAAATTGTGGAGAGTTTTTTCTACGAGCGAGCCCGAACGCCGAAGCGGACTCTTGCTTCGGCCTGCGCGCCAGAATTGTGGATTAACGCTTTGCGGCTTTCGGTGCGCTGGAAGAGGACTCGTTACCGCCACCGGTCCCGGTGGTTCCCTCGGTGCCGATCGTCCCGGCCGTGCCTGAAGCCGGCGCGCCGCTCGGAGCCACGTTCGTCGGTCCGGTTGTTCCGGTGGTTCCTTTTTTCGGGCCCGCAGGGCTGGAAATTCCCGAGGAACCACCCGAAGTTCCCGTGCTTCCGGTCGGACCCGCGGGTCCACTTCTCCGAGGCGCGCCTGTCGGGCTCATGCGCCCGCTTACGCCGGAAACAGATTCGTCGCCATAAACACCCGGAATTTCATTCTGGTCGAAGAGCCGATTGAACTCGGTACTGTCGATCTTTCCGCTTCCATCGCGGTCCAGACGGGAAAAGATTTGGCGCTGAAACGCGAGCCATTCGGCTTCCGTGATCATTCCATTATTGTCACTGTCAGCCTTGGTAAAATAGGGTGTCGGGACCGTCGGAGCTGGAGCTTTAGCGTCGGCGCTGACTGGGCTTGGAGGGGGGGGAGGGGCTTCGGTTTTGGCGCTCCCGGCCTTGTCCCCGGATTTCTCCTGGGTCGGATCGGCTGCTACCGTCTTCTTCGCTCCGGAATTACCCGCCTTTGCGCCTAGCACAATTTTAGTTGCACCCAAGCTCACCGCGCACGCAAAAGCAATGATCCCCATCCGATGGAGGTGTTTCATATTCAACTCACCCTTTCTCCAGGCCCACCGGACTGCGGTGGCTCTCCTGCAATCCCAAGCTCCCCGTCAAACTTATTGACGGTCAAGCACTTTACTTCATTCGGATGTGTTTTGAAATGGACTTTGTCGCGGGTGCGCAACTTAGGAAAGTGGGTGTGAAGGAGTCCCACTGAAGACGTAATGTCTTGGTAAATCCCTGGGAGAGGGTACCCGGGACTCCTCACACCCTGAGCGAAGCTGCCGGGCTTTTGGGCAATGCCCGTGTTCGCTTTATGAACGTGCTCACTAGGAGCCATTTCCATACCAAAAGCCTTAACTCCAGTTCGGCCATTAAGTGCTTGCGTACGCAGGCATCACTGTCATAGCTTAATGGGCTCATGTCGGGGCGTGGCGCAGCCTGGTAGCGTGCTCGCTTGGGGTGCGAGAGGTCGCTGGTTCAAATCCAGTCGCCCCGACCATTTCTTTTGCTTAATCCTCTTACCTTTAAGCTTACCGCACTCTATCTGTGCTACTTTCGCGTTCGTGATCACACCCGTCGGAGGCCTTCTTGAGTTGCTGTTCACAAGAAGATCGAGTCCCGATGCCGGACTATTATTTTTCCATTGGCAGCAATCCTGGGTGGAAAGAAAATCATTTTGACTGAGTGATTTGCGAATTGCGGAATTCCGCAAGCAAATTGGGAGCGTGGCCGCGGCCTTGTGTGGATGAAGTCGCACGGGATTGACTTTGCCAGTTGGCGGGGCGCAGAATGCGATTAAGAAGTTTTGGGATGAATCCGGCCATCTAATGCAACGTAAAATAGCCGTAGGCTTTACAATCCCCCTGCTATGGATGCTCGGCTTTGGCAGGCCGTCGATTAGCCACGGACGGGCAATCGTCATTGAAGAATTTGCCTCGACGACCTGCGCGGGATGCTTCGGGGCTGGGGGGGGGTTGGACTTGATCGAGCAGGAGTACCCCCGAAGCCAATTGTTCATCATTTCGTACCACCTCCACGACCCATTTGAAGTTCCAATCAATAATACGCGTTTACTCTATTATGGGGATAACGGCGTGCCGGCGACGGGGTTCGACGGAGTCTCGTTCGAGTATGGAGGACAAGATTGGACGTCGGGTCAAAATGGGATCAATGCGATGCACGCGCTCTACGTTTCGCATATCGAGAATGAACTCGCCCGGATCGGAGATGCGACATACTTTCATCTTAGCCTGACGGGAAGTACTGGCCCCTCAAACGCACACATGACCCTGACGATAACGGCGCCTGTAGGCTATCCAAACGCCCTGTCCGCGACTTTTCTCGTTACAGAGGATGCCATTCCCATAGACCCGGCGGACACGGTTAGCGCCCAAACCGTATTGAACGCCGTCGTCCGGGGCCACCTGGGGACCGTTAGCTTCAGCATGCCGGGACCCGGATCGAGGATTGTCACGGTTTCTCGGCCCGGGACGATTCCTTTCCGCTCTCCCGCAAAGTTGCACCCCGCCGTCTTTATTCAGGACGACGTAACGAAGGAAATTTTGGACGGCATAGGCGAGTTTGTGGTCTTCAATTCGGCCGAGCATTGGAGCCAATACGACTGATGCGGCGCGCCTTCAGCCTCATCGAACTCCTGATCGTTGTTGGAATAATCTCCATCCTGGCCGCCATCGCCGTTCCGAACTACCTTGAGTCGCAAACTCGCGCGAAAGTCTCCAGGTCAAAAGCTGACATGCGATCTCTCGCGACGGGCATCGAAGTTTATCGCGTCGATTTCGGGAAGTATCCACGGGAAGGTTTTTATGCTACCTGCACCATCCTATCCAACGGCGTCCGGGAAATCACCACGCCAATTGCCTACCTGACGACGTACCCGGTCGACGTTTTCCACACGGAAAATGGAAAACCAGCGCCGATTCAATATGGGGTTTGTGTCTCGGCCAACACTTACTACTACCTGTGGAGCTTCGGCCCAGACACGAAAGACCAATTCGGAACATCGATCTACGATCCTACGAATGGCACCGTCAGCCGTGGAGATTTGAAGTACACGACCCACCGCAACCAACTGGCCGTGAGTCCGTAAGCGGGGAGCCAGCGCACCCTGATATCAATCGAGTCGGAGAAGCTTGGCCTTGCGACTCTCCCCTTCCCCCAAGCCAACATCCGGACGTTAAATCAATGAACTGTCGAAGCCAATGCGTAGTAGCGTCGATCGGAACGCAGAGGAGCCAGGAAGGGCTGTGCGGAACAAGACAAGTAGCTCAGTCTCCTTTCGCCTTGCTTGAGACAGGCCAAAACTGATATAAAAGACAGGTTTGGCCATGATTTTATGGCAAAGAGGGGGGCGGGACGAGGACCTGACGGAATTCTCGCTTGCTCCTAAGGCGAATCGGACAAATCATTTATATTTGCCAGCGCCTATATTACACACGCCATCGGAAGAGCCTTTCGGGGTGTCCCCTATCGGGAGCGAAAGGTTTGGTTGCTGACCGAAGAATTCACCGAGGCGGAGGGAACCAATAACCCGGATTGTCCTTGAAGGAGGGACAGAGAACATGCTTGGTCAGATTAGCATGAAGCAATTGCTTGAAGCGGGAGTCCACTTCGGCCATCAGAGCCGCCGCTGGAACCCGAAAATGAAGAAGTACATCTATACTGAGCGCAACCAGATCTACATCATTGATCTGAAGAAGACGCTCCGCCTCATGCGCGAGGCTTATACGTTCGTGCGCGATAACGTCGCCGGCGGCGGCAAGGGCGTTTTCGTCGGGACTAAGAAGCAGGCCTCCGACGCGATTCAAAAATGGGCCCACTTTTGCGGGATGTATTACGTAAACAACCGATGGCTGGGTGGCACGCTTACGAATTTTCAAACGGTCAGGAAGTCCATCGATCGGATGATCGAACTTCAGGCCATGGTCGGGGACGGTTCGATCGAGCGCTACACGAAAAAAGAGCGCAGCCGGCTCATGTCGGAGAAGGAAGCTCTGGAAAAGAACCTTCAAGGGATTCGTAACATGGATAAGCTTCCGGCTTTCCTCTTCGTCATCGACCCTTCGCAGGAACACATCGCCGTCCACGAAGCGAACAAGCTCGGCATTCCCGTGGTGGCAGTCGTTGATACCAATTGCGATCCCGATCCGATTGACTATGTAATCCCCGGCAACGATGACGCAATTCGCTCAGTCAACCTGAGCTGCGAAAAAATGGCTGAAGCTTGCGTTGAAGGCCAGCTTGCCCGCGTTGAAGCCGGCCTGCAGACGGCCGATTCCCTTCCCGATGCAGCGCGGCAATTGCTGGCGCAGGCGGCGGCAGAACGCATGGGGATGGTCGAGCAAGGCGAGGACGTCAATGCGCCGGTCCATCTCGGAGAAGCGCCTGTTTCGTCGAGCGCGCCCGAAGGCGATCAGCCGGCCGACGGGTATCATTCAGCGGAGTCCGAGGGAGGGCAGGCTCCTCAATACGACACCGCTCCGACGACTTCGATCTAACCTCCGGAACTTGATTTCGGTCTGAACGCTTGAGGCCCCGTCTCTTTATTTTTGCGTAATTGGCGGGCCGCGTCCGATGCTGAAATGGACGAACTGTTGAACGAACCATGAAGGAGTAAATGGCAAGTGGAAATTTCCGCGACGACGGTGAAGCAGCTTCGGGATACCACCGGAGCAGGTATGATGGATTGCAAGCGCGCGCTTGCCGAGACCAATGGCGACATGGAGGCTGCGAAGGATTGGCTTCGAAAGAAAGGCCAGGCGATCGCAGACAAGAAATCCCTTAGAAAGGCGTCTGAAGGCTTGATTTTCAGCTACATCACTCCGGACGGGACGACGGGAGTTTTGCTAGAACTGAACTGCGAGACGGATTTCGTCGCACGCAATGAGGCTTTTCTGAAACTTGGCGGAATGCTTCTTCAGCAGATTGCGGCGGGCGGGCCCGGAACGACGGGAACGCTGGAGGAATATCTCGAAGCGCCAAGCCCCGCCAACAAGAGCGAAAAGATCTCGGATCTGATTCGGCAGAACGTGGCAACCCTGGGCGAAAATATTGGAATCGGGCGCTTCACGCGCCTCACTACCTCGCAGGCAAATGGATTTCTTCAATCCTATATCCATCCGCCGGGCAAGCTTGGGGTGATGGTGGAGTTTCAGGTCGGCAATAGCGCCACGAAGGAAGACCCCGTTTTCCAGATGTACGTCCGCGATGTGGCCATGCACGTCGCCGCTGCGGCGCCTGGATTCTTGAATCGGGATCACGTGACCCAGGAGACGCTCGACCGCGAGCGCGACATTTATCGCGAGATCGCGCGCAATGAGGGAAAGCCTGAAAACCTGATCGACAAAATTGCCCAGGGAAAGCTCGCCAAATTCTTTCAACAGGCTTGCCTTCTCGAGCAGGAATTCGTGAAGAATCCTGACGAAACAATCCAAAAGCTCACTGATCGCGTAAGCAAGGAACTCGGCGACACGATTTCCGTCGTTCGTTTCGAGCGCATGAAGGTCGGCGGTTAAGCACATCAACCACAGAATGCGAAGGGGCGCAAAGATTAACGGGGTTGACCCGGCGAAATGAGAGCTCTGCAAATCTTCGTGCTTTGTGTGATCCTCGCGGTTTAGCTCGGAAAACTTGAAGACATGACCGATCCGATACAACCCAAGTATTCGCGCATCCTTTTGAAAATAAGCGGAGAGTTTCTGAAGGGCGATCAGCCCTTTGGGATCAATCCCGAGATTGTCAAATGGCTTGCTCTCGAAGTGCAGCAGGTCACGCAATTGGGCGTGAGGCTCGGAATCGTGATCGGCGGAGGCAACATTTTTCGCGGTGCACAGGCTCTGAACATTCCGCGTGCGGCAGGCGACTATATTGGCATGGTCGCGACGATGATTAATGCCCTCACGCTTCAGGCTGCCCTTGAAGACATCGGTCTGGTCACCCGCGTGATGAGCGCGATCGAGATGCGTGAAGTTGCCGAGCCCTACATCCGCCGCCGGGCACTCCGCCACATGGACCGTCGCCGGGTGATCATCTTCGGATGTGGAACAGGCAATCCTTATTTCACGACCGATACCGCCGCGGCGCTCCGTGCCAACGAGATTGAAGCACAGGTACTCATGAAGGCCACGCAAGTCGATGGCGTCTATTCGGCCGATCCCCGGAAGGACAAGAGCGCGGTCAAGCTCGACCGCGTTTCCTATCAGGAGATCATTTCGAAGAATCTCGGCATCATGGATACGAGCGCCATCTCGCTCTGCCGCGACAATAACTTGCCGATTTTGGTCTTCGACTTGAAAAAACCGGGTAATATACTTAAGGCAGTGATGGGAGAAAAGGTGGGGACTCTCGTCGATACTTCCGGAGGGAACTCATTGCAATGATTGACGAACTTGCACGCGAAGCCGACGCCAAGATGGACAAGACGGTGGAAACCGTCGATCGCGACCTGAAATCGCTACGTACGGGCCGGGCCTCAGCTTCAGTACTTGATGGAGTCGTGGCGATGGCCTACGGAACCGAGACGCCACTTAACCAACTTGCCACGGTCAGTACGCCCGATGCCTCGACGGTTCAGATCCAACCCTGGGATGCCAGCATCATCAATGTGATCGAGAAGGCCATCCTTTCGGCCAATCTCGGGATGACTCCAAGTAACGACGGAAAGATCATCCGCCTGCGCGTGCCTCAGCTTACACAGGAGACCCGCAAGGAAATCGTCAAGAAGGCGCACGATCTTTGCGAGCATGGCCGTGTCGCGATTCGTAATGTGCGGCGCCACGTCAACGACGAGATAAAGAAAATGGAGAAGGACCACAAGCTGACGGAAGACGAGAGCAAGCGCCATCTCGATCAAATTCAGAAAAAGACCGACCAGCACATCAAGCGAATTGACGATGTTTTGGCTAAAAAAGAAGCTGAAATCATGCATGTCTAGATTCCAATTCGCCTCATGAGCGAATGGTGGTTCAGGCTGAGGTTCAATTTTGAATCGTACCGATGAGAACTGAAATCGAGTCCCTCGAAAAACCAAAGGTTTTCTGGCCCCCGGTCGAGAGCATGGAGTGGCCGGAATCGGATCGGCATCTCCTTTCAAACCTTCAACCCCCCGACCTTCCCCGTCATATCGCAATCATCATGGATGGCAACGGCCGGTGGGCACGTCGGCATGGAATGGCCGACCGCATCCGCGGCCATGAGGCTGGCATCGAATCGGTACGAGAAATCGTCCGCGCCTGCGGCCAGCTCAAGATTGAAGCGCTCACTCTTTATGCATTCTCAAAGGAGAACTGGCGGCGGCCCGATCATGAGGTCTCGGCGCTCATGCGCTTGCTTGATTGCTTCCTCGTTCAGGAGCGCGCGGAGCTTATGGAGAATGGCGTGAAGCTTGAAACGATTGGAAAGATTTCGGATCTTTCACCCGAGGTTCAAGCGACGCTTGCGGAAACCAAACGTCTTACGGCCAAGAATCAGGGGCTTCGTCTCGTCCTCGCTCTCAGCTATGGCGCGCGCGATGAGATTCTTCGCGCAACCCGCGAGGCCGCCTCCCGCGCGGCCAAGGGGGAGCTGGATCCAAACCAGATTGACGACGCCTATTTTGCCTCGCTTCTTGACACAGCGAGGCTTCCTGACCCCGATTTGCTCATTCGCACCAGCGGCGAGGTGCGAATCAGCAATTTTCTTCTCTGGCAGATCGCCTATGCCGAACTTTATATGACGCAGGTTTTCTGGCCCGACTTCCGGCGCGCCAACCTTCTTGAAGCGCTGATCGAATACAAAAATCGGGACCGCCGCTTCGGTCGGGTCAATGAGCCGACGATCGCCCCTGCCGACCGCGCGCTCGAGGCATAGTCTATGACATCGGCGCGAATAGCCTCAGGCGTCACGTTCGCCGTCATCTTCCTCGCCGGTCTTTTCTATCATCCACTCTTTTGGATTCCACCGCTTTTCATTGCCATCGGAACGCTCTGGGGCGTATGGGAATTCAGCCATCTCGGCGGAACGTTCCCTTTTCGGCCTCAGCTTGCGCTTTCCTACCTGGGCGCCGTTGCACTTCTCGCCGACGGCTACTTCTTCTATCTCCAGCACGGTATTATGATTGTGGGGTTGTTAGTCGTTCTGACGATCGCGGTCGGCCTCCCGCTGCGGGGGATCGATATCGCCGCAGTCGCGGGAAAATCGGTCATTACGCCTCTCTATGTTGCACTACCGTTTGCAATGATTCTAAAGATCTGGCAGGAGAACCTGAACCACGATCCCAATTACCCAAATAAGGGCGCTCATTACCTGTTGTTTCTCGTCATTGTCACTTGGGCCAGCGATATCGGCGCCTATTTCGCGGGAAGGATGTTCGGAAAACACAAACTGGCCCCAAGCCTGAGCCCCGGAAAAACGATCGAAGGTTTCATCGGCGGGATCGTCCTTACCTTAATCATAGCGGCCGCCACAAAATATTTTTGGAACAACATCGACGCAATCTTCAACTGGATGGACGTACTGGTGATCGGGTTCGTTTTCAGTGTGCTCGGCCCGATGGGCGATCTCGCGGAGAGTCAATTGAAGCGCGCCGCCGGAAAGAAGGACTCAGGAAACACCTTCACCGGGCACGGTGGCATGCTCGATATCGTGGATAGCCTTTTATTCACAACGATCTTTTATTATGCGTACCTGACAGTTGTTTATCCGGACATTGTCAGCCCGCGATAAACTTCGCTTTCGGGTCGCATCTCGCAAGCCTATTCAAAAACTGTCCAGTCCCTTACGGAATTTGGCGCGACCGCAACATCGACCGTAAGTTCCTTATTTTCGCCGAAAGCTCCGGTCGCGGACTCCTGCATTTGAACGTGCACAGTGCAAGTGATTGGATTTTCAGGAAGCGTGATCTGGGCAATGAATTGATGCCCTCCGCCGGCGGGCACCATAATCCCCTCTGGAATTGGGATGCTGGTCATGCCGAACATCGAACAGGAATCGTTTGTAATTTCGAGGCTATAACCTCCGTCCAGCGACCAATAGGTATTTCCGGAATTGAAGATTGTGATCCCGATTCCAAGCTCAAGGCCGGGCTGGGCCGTGGGGGGGAGCGTGCTCGAAATAAAGACCGCATTGTTCAAAGCTTGAACCACGTCGAAGGTCACCGTGAACGTCTGGCCAAACGGCCCCGCACCCGGTTGCTGGGTCATGATTCCGTCAATGCGGCAGCCCGTGGCAGGTGTCGTCCCTGCGTGGATCAGACCGCGGACGGGCATGAAATCGCCGGGTGGAACGATCTGAAGCGGCGCCAGCTCGAACGTGTTTGAGAGCGTCGCCGAGCAGGTGTCGTCTGTGATGAGAACCCGGTAGCCCCCGCTCGTGGTCCAGGTTGTGTTCCCCGTATTCCGGAAGATGAGATCCAACGGAACGGTATTTCTCGTCGCGATCTGTGCGGGAAAAACCTGGGAATAAAGTGATGAATTATTAAATGGCGTCGGCGAAACGGTCGGGGTTGGAGAATCCGTTGGTGGAGGTGAAGGCGACGATGAGGGTGATGCGGTGGCCGTTGGTGTTTCTGTCGGTGTTTCCGTGGCAGTAACGTCAGGGCTTTCCGTTGGGGAAGGCGTGGCCGTTGGAGTATCGGGTGTCTCTGTCGGAGTCGGAGTGTCAGTCGGCGAAACTGTCGCCGTCGGCGTCGGGGCGTCCTCGGTTGTAAACGTCCAAACCGGGCCTGAGACGAACTGATAAATGGTGCATGAAGTTATGTTACAAACCACGGGCGGCGAAGCTGGAGATACGCGCCAGTGGTACGTCGTGTTGGGTTCGAGCGGACCTGGTGAGCATGTGCTTACTGCGTTGCATGCAACCATCTCCGGAAAACCATCTTTTGCCAGATAAACCTGAACAAATCCCGGAACGCATGCACCATAACCCCAGGACAGGCTCGTATCGACCGGAACTGAGACGGCCCCGTCCGGGGGGTTCGGATTCGTCGGCGTCACCGTGACGGTTGATGGAGTACAGCTTGGCGGAGCAGTGGGGGTGGGACTTGGGCTTACCGTCGGTGTGTCCGTAATCGTCGGAGTGGTCGTGATCATTGGAAAGGGGGTGGCCGTCGGGGTGACGAGGGGGTTGCCACTCGGATAAATATAGACTTCCTTCGGGTCCCTCGACATGTAGTCATCCAAACCCTCCTGGTACGTCTGCGGGGTATCCTCTACTGATGTAATTTCAAGCGCGTCCTGGAAGAAGAGATAAATGAGTCGCTGATACGTGAGTTGGCGCACTGCGTTGCTCCCGCCACATACAAGTGGACACAACCCGCTCGTTGGGTTTTCCACGTCGCAGTGGTCGGAATCCCAAAGATAAATATCATCGACCGGGAATGGGACATTGGCGAGCAAGTTAATCACGTCGTTGTTGTTGTTGCATACGACGGGAAATGGATCGGACCGGAAGCTTCCGAGCTTCATCGGTTGGATCTGCGTTGCGACGGCGTGAGTCGTGGCCTCTGGGAAGGCATCCAGAAGAAGGGTCGCCCAAGGCTTGATCACGGAGTTTTGCTGCAACTGCACGGTCGTTTCAAAAACGACGCGCCCGCCGAGGCTGTGTCCGCCCAAACCCATCCGGCTGGTCTTGATTTTGCCGAAAAGCGGGTCGGCGGGAGTCGCGTTGCGGTCGATCAGGAAGTGGAAGTGGGATGCGAGATTATCGTTGGTATCCTGCGTGGGGCTGAAGGTCGGGCAGGTGATCGTCATCACGATCAGGCCGCGCTGCGCCATGTAGATGCTGTTGTTTTGCATCCTGAGCTTCGCGCCGCCAAGACCGTGGTGCATGATCACGGCGGGATACGGAGGCTGCGGCATGCCGACCTCAGGCACCGGGACGTAGATGGAGTATTCGACCGTCGCGCCGGAGGGAACGAGCCGCGTGGAGGCCTCCTCGGTGTAAGTGAAGAGCGCGCCGTTGGTGCGCGTGGCGGGGGCGAAAAAAATTCCCGCCGCCAGAATCAGGGCGAATGCGTTGCTCCACGCTCGGTAGATCATGATCACTCTCCTTCAGGCCTGGTTCAGTTTCGTTGGCGGGAAGTATCCATGAAGGTTCCAAACTGTCGAGTAAAAGTCGAGTGGCAGGCACGAAAACCAAAAACTACGAAACAAACCCATTCGCATTGGTACGTCGAGGGTTATGAGGCTTTGGACCTTCATTGCGACGTGGGTCCGAACCGGAGGTTGGTTGACCGATCATGGATCGCAGGGCCTACTCGAAGACCGTCCAATCCCTTGCGGGATTCAGCGGGGCAAGAACGTCGATCACGAGCGTTTTTGCTTCACCGAAAAGTCCCGTAATCGGTTCCCGCATTTGCACCTGGACCGTGCAGGACGTTGGAGTCTGCGGAAGCGTGATCGGAATGATGAACTGGTGCGCGCCTCCCTGGGACACCACGACTTCGTCAGGGAGAATGGAAACGTGGAAGTCGAAGAGCGAACAATCATCCGTCAGGGTAAGGACATACGATCCCTCGGACGCCCAATAGGTGTTTCCGGAATTGTAGAAGGTAATCCCGATGCCAAATTGCTGGCCGGGCGCTGCCATCGGAGGGAGTGAGGTCGACACGAAGATCGCATCGTTGATCGACTCAATTATCTCAAAGGTTGCGGCGAACTCCTGTCCGAAGGGTCCCGATCCCGTTTGTTGGGTCATGGTTCCGCCAATTTCGCAAGTGCTGGAGACCAATCCGGCCCCGCGAACGAACGCGTGCAACGTTAGAAGCTCGCCGGGTGCGGTCATCTGGTCGGGAGCCAATTCGATCGTGCTCGAAGATTCGAAGGAGAAGCAGGGGTCTTTAGTGATCAAGACCTTGTAACCCGCGCCGGCGCTCCAAGTCGTATTGCCGGTGTTTTTGAAAACAAGTTCAATGGGCGCCAGATTATTCGCCGGGATCTGGGACGGAACGGTTTGCGATAAAAGCGCCGAATCGTTGAAGGGGGTCGGCGAGGGCGTGGGAGGTTCCGTGGGACTGGGTGAGACCGTTGGGCTGGGTGACAGTGTTGGTTCCGGGGACTGCGTTGGATCCGGGGATTTCGTCGGCGTGGGAGATGGGGTTAAAGATTCCGTCGGGCTCGGCGTCGCGGTCGGGGTCGGCGATGCCGTTTTCGTCACAGACGTCGGATCGGGAGAGAAGGTCGGGGTAGGGGAAACAGTTGGCGACCGCGTCGGCGAAGGCTGTGCCGACGGGGTGGGTTCCACCGTAAAGGCCGCAGTGGGCGCCGGGGTCGGGGTGGGGGTTCCAACGATGTTGATCGTCCAATCCACGGCATGCCCGCACCGGAGTGTGCCGGGATTGCAATAGGCAAGGTGTACGGTCGCGGAACCCGGCGCAAAAGCCTGGATCTGCATGGAACCTCCACCGGCTGAAATCACACCGATCGGGCCCGAGATCGAACTGTCGTAAAGCCCGTAATTGACGCAGCCGCAGCCCAAGTCGGTGCAGCTGGTTGTATAGAAAAGGAAGAAAGTCCCGACCGATACCTGTACCGCCCCCCCGCCGATGAGATCGAAAGGGGCGGCGGCGTCGGTCGGGCAGGGGAGAATATCATTGTCCTGGATCTCAACGGTTCCAAGCGACGGCCCGCCGGGAAAAGGACTTGCGTCGGGTTCCGTTCCAAGGCCCAAGATCGAGCCGTTGAACGATTCAATGGACGGCTCTCCCGCGCCGTTGTCGATGATGGGAATATTATATTGCGTCGCGGCCGGACCGTAGATCGGCAGGGTTGGCCACGCATAGGATTGGCCGGCGAGAATCGTCATCGACGAAAAGTTTCGGCTTGAGTAATCGACGGGAGACAATGCGGTCCCGTCACTCGTCGCGAAGTCCTGAACCGTCACGTCGAAGGCCGTCACCATGGGTTTTCCTTGAGCGTCGAGAATCGCAATCGGCGGGGGGGCGTTGCCGGCGGATTCAGAAACGCGCAAGCGAGCAGGATCGGAGGCCGCAACGATTCGACCGACGTAAGGAGACGCCAGGCGTACGGTGCCAACCTTGCGAGAATTCGGTGCTGCGCCATTGCTTACAAATTCAATACCGAACGATCCAAAATCGCGGGATGGAAAAAAACTGGGCATCGGCGAATCGTCGTTCCGGGAGGGGGCCTGGAGCATGAGAGAAAAAGCGCCGCCCGAAATTGGCGCCGTGACGGGCATGGTGCCCCCTCCGGGCACGAGGATCGTCGCCGTGATCGAATTTCCCTCGGAGGCGGTTCCGGTAACGGTGAACGGGGCGCCGGGGCGAACGAGAGCCGGGGTGATCGTATCGAGGGTGATGCTCGAATCGCCCGGCGCCGGAGCGAACGATTGAACGGCGGTATTAAAGCTGGTGACGGAAATTTTCCGCTTGAAGTGATTGTCAATCTGGAGCGTGCCCGGCATCTCCCAGAGTGAAATCTCGCGGAGGCTCGGCGTGTATTCGATTTGATCATTGGGTTCACCCGAGCCCGCACTATTTTCCATCAGCCGGGCCGTCGAGGAAGTTCCGTCATCTCCTGAAAGAAGCTCGATGTCGTATTTTACGATGTTGTCCACATTCAAGGGAAGATTATGGTCCGCGAGATCGCCCGGGAAATCGAGCGTGAACGTTCCACTCAGTCTGCGATTGATGCCCTGGCGCGCATGATCGGTCTGGATGATGGGAAAATCGACCAACTCGAGCCCGCCGCCCTCGGAATGCCAGGGAGTGAAAGTATCGCGGGCCACGCTGAATTGAATCCGATCGCGGACGCCGCTTGCGGCACCATGCCAGGCCGCATCGGGACTATCCTGAATCAGAAAGCTCACCTTCCCATTGTTATAAGGCACTCCTGATGTTGCATTGCCCTGAGTGCCCGATGCCGAACCGGTCACGCTCCATGCATTGCCCGGCCCGTCGCTTAAAGCAAACAACGTCCAGCTTTCCGCGGGGGCCACGATGGACGAAGCCAGATTGATTACATCTCCAGCGCCGGTTGGCGCCATGCCATCGGACTGATCGATAAAGGGTTTGCCGGCGCGGGTTGGATTGTTCCCGGGGGGGTTGTGATCGAGCGTCAAGCTCAACGTCAGCGTTGTTGGATTATCACCGCAGACAAGCCCAGTTTCCGTCAGGAGCATATCACACCAGAGACCACATAGAACCCCAGTGCAGGGGATCCGAAGGATCCCGGTCCCCTGCAGTTTGAACTGTTCACGAAGCTGGGCCAAATCGCCGACGGAGACCCAATCGAAGGCGTTTCCGCCGTCGGAGCTATCAAGGTGATCGAACCCGATCAGCGAAGGAGTGCCGTTGACAAGGCCGAGGAGCATTCCGGAGGCCTTTATAGAAGCCTCCGAGGGCGAGGTCCGTTCGCAAACGTAGGCGCGGGTCGTGCGGAATCCCGGCGCTCCGGTGTTCACCCCCTGGATGCCGACCACATCCTTCCAAAAGGAATCATCCACCGTAATCGGCAGTTTGATGGTCGTTTGAAGCGATGTGATGATGAAGTCATCCTGGATGACGAATTTACGTGAGAACTGCCATCGGTCGCCAACGCGCCAGGTTGGAACGTCGTTATCGCCGCCAAACTCGGTCGCGGCGCGAGAAAGATCTGCGGAAATAAAAAAGTGGACGACCGTAGCGAACGCGAGTCTGGAAAGATTCTTCACGCGACAAGCCCTCCATGGCCCGGGCGGCGCGGGCAGTTTAAACCGCCTTCACGAATCATTTTTTGAGTAGCACCTGAGGAAGTTTGAACCAAATGGGGGGATATTGGCAAGGCAAACCGGTGCGTGTGGGGTTCCGGTCAGAACATTTCTTTAGGCTGCGATCATGGGCAGCATGGGAGGCATGGGAACCATGGCGGGCGTAAGTGAATTATGAGGGGAGCATCGGGAACATGGTCCTTTTTTTTTCTGGAAGAATCGCACAAACGGGGCATTCCCGGTTGGCCCGAACATCCACGTTCAGCCCCGAGGAAGGGAGATTGAGTGAAGCCCGACGTGCGCAACGCAAACCCCTGAACGCGGGAGTACCTTCACATCTTCAAGCCTTGCAGGGACAAAGGAAAGGTCGAGAAATTCCTGCGCCCCGGTGGGGCTTGGGTTTTTTTTGCGCTGACCACGGGTTCCGCTCGCGCTGTTCGCTTCACCCGGGCAACAGGCAGTTGCCCCTTCGGGGCCAGGATGCCCGCAGCAAGACACATTCTTTTGTACTCAGGCAATTGCCCCTTGGGGGGGAAGGAAAGGACGGGCAGTTCCTTCATTCGAACGGAACATGGCCGCCCCCACGAGTGGGCTCTTCGGCCTTCGGCGAGAAGGGGAAGGCCGACGCAAAACGCATTTTTTAGGCACGCTCAGGGCATGTTCTTGTGATTCCGTTCCGCGCATTCCGAAACCATGCAATCGGCAATCTTAGCTACTCTCAGGGTTTGTTCTTATAATACCGTTCCATATATTCCGAAACCATGCGATCCGTGGTGTAGCGTGCGATGAGGGTTGCCATCGCGCGGCGGATTCGTTGGATCCACTTATGGGGCAAGAGGTTGGCCTCGCGGTCGTAGAACTCCGGGATGACCTGCTGTTCAAGGGTGTCGAGTAGATAGCGGGCGTCGAGTTCGTCCTGCTGCTCGGGATCTTCGGCGGAGTGATCCGGGCCGATGGCGAAGCCATTGTATCCGTCATAGCCTTCGCGCCACCAGCCATCCATCACCCCAAGATTGAGTCCGCCGTGGACGGTGATTTTTTGTCCGCTCGTGCCGCTGGCTTCAAGGGGCCGGCGCGGGTTGTTCAGCAGGACATCGACGCCCGAAATGATATAGCGGGCGAGTTGAATATCGTAACCCTCGACAACGAAAACCTTGCCGACGAAGCGCGGATCGCGCGAGAGTTGGAAAATTTGCTTCATCAGGGCCTTCGCGGCGTCGTCGCGCGGATGGGCCTTTCCCGCGAAGACGATCTGCACGGGCCGCTGCGGATCATTAAAGAGCCGGGCCGCGCGGTCGAGATCATGAAAGATGAGAGGCGCACGTTTGTAGGTGGCGAACCGGCGGGAGAAGCCGATCGTCAGCGTATCGGGGTTGAGAAGGTATTCATCGGCGCTGCCGAGATCATTATTGTTGCGCCGATTCCAATTGGCGATGCGTTCGCGCAGCGCTTCGATCATCTGGCGCTTGAGGCGGTAACGGAGGCTCCAGATCGCAATATCGGAAAGCACTTCCTCGTCGGCGATTTTCTCCCAGAAATCGGTTTGCTTCAGATGTTTCAGCCAATCCGGCCCAAGTGTTTTCTCCCAGAATTCATACGTGATCCGGTTCATCCAGCCGAGGATATGGACACCGTTGGTCACGTAACCGATCGGCGGGACCTGCGCGTCGGGACGCTCGAAAAGCGGCTCCCACATCTTCGCGCTGACTTCCGAATTCAACTGGCTCACGGCGTTCGCCGAGCGCGAATGCTTCAACGCGAGAACCGTCATGCAGAACGTTTCGCTTTCTTCTTCCGGGGCGACGCGCCCGAGGCCCATGAATTCTTCAAACGTCATGTGAAGAGCTTCGGGCCAGCTTCCCATCATATGCTGGAGCATCTCGGGTCCGAAGCGGTCGTGGCCCGCCGGGACAGGGGTATGCGTCGTGAAGACGGAAAGTTCCCTGACCCTGTCCTTGGCGCCCTCGAGCGACAAGCCTTCTTCCAGGAAGTTGCGAAGAAGCTCCAGGATCAGGAACGCCGAATGGCCCTCATTCATGTGATAAACCGAGGGGGATATTCCAAGCTGCTTCAGAAAGCGGGCGCCGCCGACGCCCAGGATCAGTTCCTGAGCGATGCGCATGGAAGTATCGCCGCCATAGACGCGCGAGGTGATATCGCGCCACTCGGTGGTATTCTGCGGGTAATTGGTATCGAGGAGGTACAGCGCATTGCGGCCGACGTTCACGCGCCACGCGCCAAAGGTGACATCCGAATCCGCGACGCGTATTTTGCAGGTGATCGGGACGGAATTGGCGTCGACAACCTGTTCGACGGGCAGGCTCTCGGGGTGCAGGGTGGGATAGAACTCCTGCTGCCAGCCGTTTTCGTCAATCTGCTGATTAAAATAGCCATTGCGATAAAAAAGTCCCACAGCCACGAGCGGGAGACCGAGGTCTGAGGCCGACTTCGCGTGATCGCCGGAGAGCACGCCGAGGCCGCCGGAATAGATGGGGAGACTTTCGTGCAGGCCGAATTCGGCGCTGAAATAAGCGACGGGGGCCTCGAACATTTCGGGGGCATGGAAATGAGCCCAGGTGTTCTTGTCGTTCAGATAGTTCTGGAATTCATCGATCACGCTGCGCGCCAGCGGTCCCACCTGCGGGTTCACCAGAACGGACTGCAATTCCTGCTCGGAAAGCGCCTTCACGACCGCAACGGCGTTGTGGAAGGATCGTTTCCACGTTCGAGGGGCCAGCATTTCAAAAAGCGCTTGAGCGCGAGGATTCCAGGTCCACCAGATGTTGTGCGCGAGGCGGTGAACCTCGCGGGCGAGGTAACTTAGTTCGGGAGTGATTTCGTCCCGCTTCACGATTTCCTCTCTACGTTCTTTTCGTTCTCTTCGATCTCGAATCATGTCCTATCTTTCGTTCGGGGGCAGGATTGGTTTTGACCAAGTGCAACTTCTGGGCCAATGTAGAGCTTCAGTCCGGAATTCCGACTGGGATGGTGATCTCTGCGTATGTTTCGCATTACCAAGTATATCGATTTCTGTTACGGGCATCGCCTGCTCAATTATGACGGGAAGTGCCGTTTCCTGCACGGACACAATGGCCGCGTGGAGATCGAGCTCGAAGGAGAAACTCTTGACGATCGCGGCATGCTGATCGACTTCGGCGAGATCAAGACCGTCATGAAGAAATGGATCGATGACAATCTGGATCACCGGATGCTCCTTCACCGAAGCGACCCCGCCGTTTCGTTCATCAAGAGTTGCGGAGAGCCCTGTTACCTCCTAGACGAGAACCCGACGGCGGAGAATATCGCGAAGCTGATTTTCGAGGAGACACGAAACCAGGGATTTCCCGTCGCCCGAGTTGTTCTATGGGAGACGCCCGACTCCTTTGCCGCCTACGGCGACACTTAGGAGGGCCGTGCGCAGCCAAGCTTCCTTTTATCCATTTTTGAGTGGGGATTGTCAAAGAGGAGATCGCGTTCCGAAGACGGCGTCGCGAAGAGGTCGAATCGGCCTCGTAATTATTTCACTCTCTCGAGAAGAACTTTAATGGGTTGTTGCTCGTTCTTGCCCGTCTCGCCGGATGCGGGCTCGATCGTGACATCGCGGCGCGTTTCCTTGTAGCCGGGGTAGTTTACGACCAGCGTATACTGCCCGGGCTTTCCAGCGAAGGCATGAGAGTACTCCCATCCGCCTATTGGCTTCGCGGAGGAATCGCCCGAGAGGAGTTGAACTTTGGCGCCGGGGAGAGGGGTTCCGGTGTCTGCAAATACTTCGATCGTGATGCTGCCCGTATCGGCGCGGGATAATTCGGCATTCAGCAGGTCGAGTGTCTTTGTTTCGCCCTCGGCGAGGCTGAATTGCAGGTAGGGGGCGTCAAAGTCTCCCGAACCACACAGCCGGTAATTGGCGGCGGGGAGATGATCGAGGCGGTAGTGGTCGCCTTCGGGTTGGATGCTTCCGAGGATGCGTTTATCGGCGCTGAGAATAAAGAATTGGCGGTTGCCTTTGACGTCGTAACGGCCTTCAACGATGCCGGTGGCGCGAGGGGATTTGATTTGGACGAGGTTTTCCTTTTTGCCCTCTGGCAGATTGAAAAACTCGCGCACGCTGACATGGTCGGTCAGATAGAGGGTCGCTCCATAGTGTCCTGGCGGGACGTTCATTACGATTACCGGGCCGTTCTTTTCCGCGGCGGGAAGACTTCTTCCGACCGACTGCATCCAGGTTGTGTCATTCATGTATTCGACAAGATAAATCCGGCCATTTTCCTTCGGCGCGGCGGGATTGTCGGAGATGACTTCGATCGTTACGCGTCCATCCGCGATTGAGAGATCACCGACACCATAGTCTTCGGCGGACTCCACAGCTTGCGGGGTGAGGTCCAGCGTTTTGACTGGCGCGTATTCGCCGCGAGCTCCGGTGATCGCGGCGTAGATCGTTCGCGTGCCTGTGAGAATGCCCGCGAAGGTGAACTTTCCGTTGCTGTCCGTCGTAACGTGGGCCATCAAGACGCCGAAATGCGGGCTTCCCCCAGAAAGAATCAAGGGCAGGTTCGCAACGGGCTTGCCTCCTTCAACGAGCCGCCCGACGATCCGGCCGCCGGTCGATGCGGGAGCGCCGAAATTCAAGGTGGATGTTCCGCCGTTGAGGGGAAGGATTGCCTGGCGGACTACTCCGTGGTGTTTCCATTCCTCGGCGAGGGCAACATGAAGTAATTGCGCGGGAAGGTGGCGAACTTCATACGCGCCCTGATCATCGGCAACGGCGATTGCGATCCGACCGGCGGCCCGATCTGATTCGCCTCCATACCCGGGGCCGTCTTGAAAATTTAGAATTGCGCCGGGTTTCGGCTTTCCGGATTCATCATAGATGCGCCCCCTGACGGTGCCGCCCTCGGTCAGCTTGATGTCGATTACTTTTTCGGCGCGGTCTTTGAGTTCAAGATCGGAGACAAGGGTGAAACAGTAGTCCGGGTGGATTACCTTGAGCGTCTCGCGACCGGCGGCAAGATGGCTGAGGGCGAACGATCCGTCGGCGGCACTGATCGCCTCGCCGGCTTCCGAGGTGAACCGATTGAGGGTGCGATCCATCGCACCGCCGGCCTTAGAAAGCGGGATGACCTTTGCGCCGGCAATGGATTTACCCGCTTCATCCGTCACGCGGCCACGGATGGAGGCGCCGGGGCCGAGCCTGATTTCAACGGGCTGATCCTGCTTTGAATCGGTGTTGATTTCACGGCTGCGGATCCAAGCGAGTCCGTCGGCGGAAGCCTGAACCTCGTAAATGCCGGGGACGAGAACTTCGACATCAAATTTGCCTTCTGGGTTTTCAATGTCGATCCACTTGTCCTCCTGTTCAAAATTCGGACCGCGCAATGTCCTCAGCTTGAGCACCCGAATTTTGAATTTTTTTAGAGGTTGAGAGGATGCGTCGTTCAACACGACCCCGGTCAGCCTTGGCTTGTTCTCATAATTGAGTTCGACCCGAAGTCCGGAAGAAGGCGCCTTGATGCCTTTGACATCAGTTTGCTGCACCTCCTCGGAACTAAACTGCAGGTCGTAGACCCCCGGGGAGAGCCCGGTGATCTCAAACTTGTTTGTGTCCAGGGGGATTCTCGAACCGCCGATGTATTTGTCCGTTATGACCGATATTTCGATATATCGCTCGCGCTTGCGGTCGGGCAGAACGACCTCTCCGGAGATGCTTACCGTCGATCCCGGCGAGGGCTCCGGCACTTGAATTTCGAGCGTTCCGGATTCGGGGGGGAGCATTGCGACTGCGACCTGATAGGAAGAATGTTTCTCAGGAAAATAGATATGCAGGGAATGCTTGCCGGGATTGACATGCGGCAGGGTAAATCTGCCTTCCTTATCGATCCCATAAGTATCGAGAAGCCGGCTACCCTGCCACCAGTCAGGCTGGACATAAATCTTCCAGCCTGACGCGGGCTTGCCATCCGAACACATAGCGCGTCCCTGGACGGAAATGCCCTTGTGCAGGACGATCTTCTGCCAAACGATTTGTCCGGGATCGGCAAGATTGAGTCGGATCCCCTCCGGCGCGTAGGAGGAATGCGTTGCGGTCAAAAGATAAGGGGTCGTCGAAGGTTCAAGTCCACCGAGCCGCGCCTTGCCCTTTATGGTTTGCCCGCTGGGCCCGGAGTCACTGAACTCCCCCGTAACCGGTGAAACAAAGACATAGGCGCCACCCAGGGGGCGCTCAGATTCGTCAACGACCAAGACGTCCAGTTGACAGGCGCGCTTGAGCGTCAAATCATAAACCGATCCTTGAGAATTTTCGGTAAGATGAATTTCAGGCCGAGCAAGCCAATTGTTGGGAAAACCAAAATACTCGTTGGATTCGATCCAAAGCCGATAATCGCCACCGACCCCGATTTTCTCGAAGGAATAGATTCCGTCGGCGTCGGTCTTTGCTTTGTAAGCCTCTCCACCAAGGATTGCGATGCTGAGATCCAAATCCTTGATCGGAGCGCCGGCCTCGTCGATGACGCGGCCGCTTAAAACTCCGCGCGGAGTGAAAGGCTGCTTTTCAGTCTTTTGAGGCGCTTCCTGCGCCTGATTTCCGGCACCCGGCAGAAGCAGAGCCGCGAATACGAGAACCGCAAAGAGACCTGCCCAGGAGAGGCGCGAGGTTCGGCGGAGCCGGAGGTCGAGGATGCGCTGAAGACGGCGACCGAGAGGATGAATTCTTTCCGCCATCCCGAGCACGGCCCCGGCGGGGGGCGCGGACGTAAGCTCGCGGGCGGCATGCAGGAGCGTTTCGGAATAAAGATCGCCCGTGACGATGCCACTACTCAGAAGCAGATCGTCGCAGCAGTCCTCACGCACCCGGCGGACGGTGCGCGTCAAGATCCAGTAGACCGGATTGAACCACCAGAAGGCGAGGAGCAGGAGTTGAATCCAGTTGACCGCAGGATCACGCCGCCGCAGATGGGCGAGCTCATGACCGAGCATGGCGGTCAGCTCCTGCTCCGACATGGTCCGATACATTGCGCGCGGGATGATCACCGTCGGAATCGCGACGCCGAAAGCGGCGGGGGTGAAAGGCTCGTCGGTCACAAGCAGGCGCGGGGTTTTCCGCAAACGCATGCGGCGGCTCAGGCGGGAGAAAATTTCATGGAGTTCGCCTTGAACAATGACCTCAGCGTTTCGCGCCGTTCGAGACAGACGTACAATCTGCAGGGAGAGCCAGAATCCCAGCGCAAGCATTCCGAGCAGGTGAATTGACATCAGCAGAGCCGGCCAGGTGAATTGGATTCTCTCATTCTTTTGAAAGCCGCGGGGAATGGGGTCGATCGCAATGTCGGTCGTTAAGGGTGACTCTGGAAGAATGTCCGCTTTCGCAGGCGAGGGCGCTGGTGAAGTTTCGAGCGCGGGAGACGAGTTGGAGGGCGATGGATGCGACGGAGTCGTTCGAATTTCTTCGTCGGTCGTCGTGACACGAGGAGCGGATGCCGTAATCAAAAGTGGCCGGACCCTGCCAAATAATCCAGTCGGCAGCGTCATCATCGGCGGGGCGGCGAACTTGAGCAGCGCGATGACAAGAAGCCCGTAGCGCAAGGGGGAAGGCCATCGACGCCCGAGCCGCACAATCCCGAGAATCAGGAGCGCGACGAGCGCAGATTGCAAGGCGGCATGAACAACGTACGTTTCCCAGACCGAAGCGAGTCGATTGATTGTCTCCATCGTAAGCATCACTTCTCCCTCCTCTTCGTCGCCGGCGGTCTGCGCAGATCCGCCAGCATGGCTTCGAGTTTCCTTATCTCCTCGCGCGTTGGGGGGTGGGTCTCGAAGAGCGAAGCTACAAGCGCCACGCCGTCCCCACCAAAGAGGCGCGTGACAAGCTTTTTCAGAAGAGGGCGGAAGGTTGCTTGTGAGTTGTGAACCGCTTGATAGAGATAGGCCTTGCCGACGTTCCCCTTGCGTCTCTTCACGATCGATTTGGCTTCCAGCCGCCTGAGCAGCGTCGCCATCGATCCGTGCGCCATGGGCCGAAATCCGGCCATAGCTTCACGAAGCTCGCGCGCCGTGGCGCTGCCTCCCAAGCGATGGAGGCAGGCGAGAATTTCCATTTCCGCATCCGGTAAATCCGAGGGCTTCACGAGGCCGTTTCCTTCCAGAGGAGTTTCGTGGTTCCAGAAGCTGAGAATATAGACGGGCGTCAAAATGTCAATATGAAAATAGGCGCGTGTCAATATTCGTTAAGGCACGTTTCCCAAACATAGCTTCATGCGCAGGAGTTGAAAGCTCTTACAAGCCGGGAGGGACGGCCAGCTTCCACAGAAAAGCTTCATCCCAAATGAGAACAACATTGCTTGAGAAGAAGGCCAGGTCTTTCGTCTGAGGGACGCGAATTCCCAAGGCGGGACTAACCGTTTCGAAGCGTCGGTCCCGCAGACGGTAAAGATGGAGGTGGTTGCCGACAATGCTCGCCAGCAAGCCCTCTTGATTCCACGCGAGGCGCATTTCCATGAAATAGGAATCGTCAAACGCGCCCAGTTCGACGCGATTCAAGAGCTGCTCGGCGCCGGTTTGAAGATCGAGGACGTTGACCTCGACAGTTTTTTGCGATCGATGCATCCCAAAGGCATCGCTTGGAAAAATCCTGAGAAATCCTACATACCGTCCGTCGGGCGAAGTGCGGAACATATGCGGAGGGCAATTCAGGCGGTTCGGATCGATGGGAAGCCCCCGGTCCATGAAGGTGGGGTGAGAGTAATCGAGGTCATCCGGTGTCAGGCGGAGATGCGCGCCATTCGAAGGCAAGGTGTGGCTGGTGGAATGATCCACCCTTTTAATCTCGTAGTTGGCGATCCCCTCGGATGCGACGGCATACCAGCGGCCATCGGATGAGACCGAGAATCGAGAGAGAGACGTCTTCCATGCGCCGTGCACTTTCTCGAGGAGTTCGATTTGAGTTTCGTCGATGCCGCGAACCAGAAAGCCTTCGCCGTTTCCTTCATAGGCGGTCCCGATTTTGAAGCCGACATAAAAGAAATTGTCCCCCAGGCGTTCGATCGACTCCAAATACAGATTCGGACGTCCCTTCACCAAGGCCGCCACACTTGCCCAATAGGACCAACCTTCCAAACCGCGGAACCATCCGAATTTTAGTTTTTGGCCGGGCAGCGGCGCGATTCCGAAGAGTGGCGAGAGGGCGAGTCCGGGAAACAGATTCGGGCTATAGGCAATCGGGACGCGGGTGGGAATGCATGCCTCCACCGACCACCCCATTCGGTTGAAGTCGTCGTAGGCGTGCTTTACATAGTAGCCGTTTCCGTTCGGATCGATCTGCGTGATTCGTCCATGCGCGTAAGGGCACTGGCGCTGCGCGCCGCTCGGGACGTTGATTTCAATCAGGTGTTCCCTGTTTTCATCGCCCGAATCGTCCCCTCCATTGCGGCGAGCCTCGTCCAGGTCTCCAACATTAAGCACGATCTTTTCGGAATTCGGGATGCGGTAAAGATCACCCAATGAAAACCCGACTTGAGCAAGAAGCGGGACCGGCTGAAACTTTTTATTGGAGTCGGGAGCGAAGTCTTTGGTCGGCTTCATGGGGCCGGCCCACGCTCCGGCCGAGGCCATCCAGAATTCCCCGTAATTCGCGATCCATCCGAAGAGCATGACGAGCAGCGACCAGACAAAAACCTGGCGAGCAACCTGGAGCGGGCGTGGGCGTTCGAATTTGAAATTCGCTTTCGCGAGCAAGGCGAGGGCGAGGACGAGCGCCCCGACATGAAGGTAGTGAACCCATGGCCGCGCATAAAAAAGGGGGTAGCCCAGCGGAGCGGGGAAGAGCATCCATTGCGGATCGGTGAGGCTTTGCGCATAAAGGGTCACCCCGAGGAGGAGAGCGCCCCAAAGCAACGCGCGAAAAGAATCGCGGGCGAAGGTGGAAGCAAAAGCTGCGAGCGCCGTGAGAAGGAGCGCATAGACTCCGGGCCAGATACTCCGAATCAAGAAGAACCCACGCCAGTTGAATCTTGGATCCTCCATCATGGGGCCGAACAACGGAGCCAGCCGGACTCGCAGGGTCAGTTCGAGAAGAGACGGAAGCGCGGCCCCAAGAAGAATTGATAGAAGCAGGCCCACCCCGATTTTCACCAGCCACTGGCGAGAACGCGACGCAGGCAAAGCGAGCGACCAATCCAGAACGCCAAGGGTCCGCTCTTCCGACGCCATCGAGGCGCCGACGGCGATGGGCACGAGCATGAAGAGCGGAAGGAGCAGCAGATAAAATGTTCCCAGAGTGATCTCGCGAAGGGTGATACCGGACGAGAATCGAACATCTCCGGTGGAGGCGATAATGTATAGGAGCATCCACAGCAGGGTGAGGGCCAACGCGAGGTAGATGGAGTTCCGATGGAGCTGAAGTTCTTTTCGAATGAGGTTGGAAACCATGGTTGCTTCCCGCCTTGCTTAAATTCCGGGCGCCAGCAAGCCGATTCGATAAGCCAATCGGAGGTAGTCGAGCGAATCGTCGCCCCAAATCAGCAGCTCTTCGTTGGACCAAAATGCGAGGTCGCGCGCGTGAGGAACCCATTGCTTGTCCATGAGCCAATATTCCGGCGCAGCTCCTTGAGAGAGTTCATAGACAAAAAGCTCAGCGCCGGAAAGATGCGCGAGCCGCCCATGATCGCTCCAGGCGAGGCGCGGGCAGTAGTAATCCCGAAAGTATCGGGGGTCGACGGGCCCGCTGATCAATTGCCGGTGGAGGACGCGTTCGGCGCCGGTCTCCAGATCGAGCAAGGCCAGATCGACTTCTTTCGCAATGCAGCTTTCCTCCCCTGACGAAAACACGCGGATGAAAGCGAGATACCGGCCGTTCGGCGAGACATGCAAAATAGCCGGCCGCGTCCCCAACCTGGTTTCATCCGATCCCCGAAAGTAAGAGCCTGGCCATGCGTCGGACGCAAGGCGCAAGTCTCCCTGGCCGGCTTGCAATGTCCAGGTCGTGGGAGAATCGAGACTCCGAATTTTTACGTGCTTAAGCGACGCAAGGTGCGTTGCATACCATTTCCCGTCGGGCGAAAAGCAGAGCCGCGCGCCGAAGTCCGCGACATTCTTTTCGACATCGAGGATCTCGACAGGGCTCCCATCCGCGAGGAGAAGAAGGTATTCGTCCGAGGTCGCGTTCTCATTGTGAACGTTCATGAGATACAGATCCCCCCGGACCCGATCCAAAGTGAAAGTGCGGCCACCCGCGATCGATTGAACCAGGTGCTGGCGCGCGGCGACGGCTCTTTCCGCATCCCTTCCGGGATTGGCATATGTGCGCCGGTTCCTGCCAGGAAGGAGCCTCATGTTAAAGGCGACGGGGAAAGGATCGAGCAGACGAACATTGGAGCCAAAGGCCGAAGGACTGTAGTAGGGGCGCTGCTTTTGCAGGCCCGTGCGCACCTCAATTTCAAGGTTTTGGTCCTGGAGAAAGCGGTAGTCATAATCACCCTCGCCGTGGCGATAGGCTTCGCGCGGGCCTGCAATGGTGAGGGAAATGCGATCGGATTCAGGAACTCGGCGGATCGGCCCGATTGAATCCTGGTTTGGGCTGATGAGGGGAAAAGGCTTTAGAGATTGAAGCCGATCGTCTCTTCGTCGCTGCTTCGAAAGCCCGGACCAGGGCTCCAGCGATGGAATCCAAAATTCAGCATAGAGAGTTGCCCATGCGGAACCCGCAACGAGGATGACCCAAATCAGCATCTGACGGGAGAGCACTCGAAGGCGCGGGCGCTCAAATCGCAGATTGTGACGCGCGAGGGCGAACAGAAATATGGAAAGCGCCGCGAGCTGAACGTAATGCACCCAAGGCCTGAAGTACCGAGCGGGGTAGGCCAGCGCGACCGGAAGGAGCATCAGTTGCGGATCGGTGAGAGATTGTCCGAAGAAGGTCAGCGCGAGGAGCAGCGGGCTCCAGAGGAGCACGCGAAAGGGGTCGCGCGCGAAGGTTGATGAATACGCTCCCGCGGCAGTCAAAACCAGCGGATAGAATCCCGGCCAAAGACCGCGCAACGTGAACGGCCGGGGGTCAGCGCGATCGTCGCTGAAGATCCAACCTTCGTGCATCGCGGCGAGCTTGCGCATAAGGAGGGATTCGAGAAGCCAGGGGAGCAGGCTGGCCAGACAGAATGAAAGAAGACTCGCGACGCCAGCCTTAATGAACCACTGACGCGGACGCGAGACGGGGAACGCCAATGACCAATCAAGAACCTCAAGCGTCCGCTCGTGCGCGAGCGTGGTAGCCCCGATCATGATGGGCAGGATGCCCCAGGCGATTGGAACAAGAACGAAATAATGGAGCGCTTGAACCAGTTCCCCGAGCGTCATCAGGTTGGGGATCAATACGATCCTCGCTGCCGAAGTCAAAACGTAGAGGAGGATCCAAAAGCAAAGTCCTCCGGCTGCCAAAAGCAAGTTTGTCCGTTGAAGTTGGAGTTCCTTGTAAATGAGTTGCTTATTCATCGGCGAGCCTTGTCGGTTTCAAATTTATTGATTCACTTGCTCAGGGCCCGATCGAACGCATGCCATGCCGCCGTGTCCAGGTCAATTTTCCACATCGCAGTATCGCCCCAAAGAATCAGGAGATTGTCCGAAAGGAAGGTGAGATCGCGCGCCAAAGGGACATTGAATGCCCGGGCAATCCAGCGGGTCGGGTCCTGCGGCCAGCGGCGGGAGACAAAGAGATACGCTTGCTGATCGTGGATGAACGCCAGATCTCCCTTGCTGCTCCAAGCCGCGTGCAACTGGCGGAAGTTGGGATCGTAATTTGATCCGCACTCGATCGCGGCGAGAACGTGATCCGATCCGTCTTCGAGGTCGAGAACCATCAAGAGCACTTTCTTTGGGGGCGGGTTCTGTACGCTGCCCGCTGGAGCGACACGGATGTATGCGAGATAGCGGCCGTCGGGTGAAACGCGCAACGTAAAAGGAGTATTGATTCGGTTCGGTCTTTCGCTCTCGAAAAAGGAGCGGCCCGTAAACGAATCCAGAGGGGCGACGCGCAAATATTGGCCCTCCGGATGCAGCGTGGCGGACGTGGAGTGATCCACGCGTTGAACCACGATGGGATCAATCGAACCGGCGCGCGAGGCGTACCACTTTCCGTCGGGTGAAACACAATAGAATGCGTCGGAGGAGGATGCGTCGGCTTTCCTGCCGTCGAGTATTTCGAACGATTCACCGTTCCTCTCTACGCGAATCAGATATCGATCCCAACTCGTCCGATCGGGTCGGAGGATCGCGAGGTTGAAGAAATCTCCGGAGCATACAAAGAGGTTGTAATTGGGGACGTCGTTCAAATCCTGCCGGAATTTCTGGTGGATTAAGGCCCGCAAGCGGTTCCAGGAAGTGCTCGTGTATTTACTCAACTGAACGGAACCAAAACTATTGGGGGTTGTGAACCACGATGCTGGAGACTTCAAGGGATTGTAAGCGAGAGGCCACGCGCGGAGCACCTCGAGCAATCGGCCGTATGGCGCCGCCTGAAGGAGAAACCGGCCTCCGTCGGGATCGACTCCAAGGATCTCTCCATAGACATAGGGATATTGCCGCTGCCTGCCGGTGACGACATCGATTTCCAGCAAATGCCCACGTGGATTGCCGTAACCTTTTTCCAATTCGCCAAGGCGATAGGACTCCGCGCGACCCCCGTAGGACAAGAGGATGCGATTGGAATTCGGGATTCGAAAGAGTTCGCCGAGCGTGATTTGGTAAGGCGCGATCAATGGTTCCGGCTCGGTCAAGCCTTCGGGATTGCGGGAGGTAGTAGAAATCGGAGCGCCGGCAAACGGCTTGAGCGACGGAGCCCAGAACTCTCCATAGAGGGCAAATCGGGTCAGGATCAGCACCAGCAGACCGAAGACGATGGCCTGCATGGCGAGTTGCAGATTGCGCGGCTTTTCGAATTGGAAGTTGGCGCGCCCGATCATGAGCACTCCGGCAGTGAGCACGAGGAGATGGAGATAATGGACGTAAGGCCGGAGGTATTGGGACGGATAGCCCACTTTCATGGGAAAGAGCATTCGGTCGGGATCGGCGAATGATTGGAAATAGAATAGGAGTGCGACGATCAGAACGCCCCAGAGTAGCGCGCGGAACGAATCGCGCGAGAAGGTGGAGGCAAACGCGCCCGCTGCGACGAGAGGGATCGCGTAGATTCCCGGCCAGAGGCTGCGGACCTTGAAGCATTGCGCGAGAAGGTGCTGGTTGGAAAAAGTCCAATCAATGCGCAGCCCGGCCAATTTTCGCATCAGCAAGGTCTCGAGAAGAAACGGGAGCAGCGAGGCAAGCAGAAATGACAACAGCACGGCGGTGCAGCCCTTGACGGCCCATTGCCAACCACGCGAGATGGGAAACGCAAAAGTCCAATCGAAAACTCCAAGCGCGCGTTCTCCCGCGACGACGGACGCTCCGATCGTGAGTGGAAGCAGAATCCAGAGGATCGGAAGCAAAAGAAAATAGTAGAAGCCCTGAATGACCGTTCCGACGTTTACCATGCTTGACAACGGCCTTGCCGCCCACGAGGCGCCGATGTAGAGCAATACCCAGAGCAGAATTGCTCCGAGGGCGAGATAGTAATTGCTCCGCTGCAATTGAAGTTCCTTGTAAAAAAGCCGCCGGACCATCCCCTACACCTCCAGCCCCGCAAACTTTCGCCGCGCCAGCCAATACGCAGCCAGACACCACAGCGCCAGCAGGGCCGTGATAAGAATCGGCTCGGCAAAGCTGTCGAAGCGGTCATAGAACGCCGGGAGTGCGCGGGGGAAGAACCGGTTCAGGAACATATGAATGAGGGAATCGGCAATTCCGGCAAGCCCGACCGGCCAGACGAGCGAAGCCCCCAGGGCCACGTGAGTCTGTCGGAGGTAGAGCGTCATCAACGGGCCGTTGCAAAGCGCGAGAAGCGCTCCCAATGCTCCGAAGAGAATAAAGAAAGTGAGAGTGGCCGCGGGGCCGACGGTATCGGCATAGATGGACTCGTCGTATTTGAAATCGAGGGGATTGAGGGCGTTTAGAGGCCGGGAATAGATCGATGTCGCGAGAAACTCCCAAAAGTGCAGTGAACCTTTTGATAATGCATCGGGCCTGGACGCCGAGAGATACGTGTGTATATTTTTTGTCGCTGCTTCCCAACATGCTTCGTACAGGTGAACGTACACTGCCAGGTTCACGATCAAACCGATGCAGAGAAGCGCGGTCATCAATCCAAGCTTCTCGCGCCAGATTCGCGCGCGCGGCACGGGATTGGAGAGGAGCCGCTCCATTGTCTTCTCCGTGAACTCGCCGCCAAAAAGAACCGCGCCCATTAAATGGAATGTCAAAATCTGAAGCCCGAACGTAAAGGAATGAAGGAAGAACTGGACGTGGAGATTTGAAGGAAGTGAAACGACGAGGGCGGCCGGGGCGCAAAGAATCGCCGGGATGCCGTAGGGCGCGATGAGGCGGAATTCTTTGAGGAGTCGATCACTCATCTGCGGTTTCCCGGAGCCAAGCCTAAGAAATCTCCAACTTCAGAAATCGACGCCGCGCGAGCCAGTACGTCGACGAACACCACACGGAGGCGAAAACGAAAAACACAATGAGGGAGAGCCGCGATTCATTGATACTAGCCTGTCCCGGAGCGCGCGGTAGCATCGAAGCAATAATCTGGCTGAGCATCAAAACCAACAAAAGCCCGGCCAAGGGCAATACGAGGGAGCCGAAGAAAGCCGTATGGGTCTTGCGGGTGTAGAGTGCCAGCATCGGCGCAGTTGAGATCGCGATGCTCGCGGCGGTAAGCGCGAGGAAGAACGACCCCAAAGCATCCATGATTGTCATGAAATTACCCCAACGATAGGGGCCCAATCTGAGATAGCGACTGACGGAATCGCCCAGATTGAAAAACATGCAGGGGATCAAGACGGCCACGAGGGAGAAAATCTTTTCCTTCCAGATCCGCTCCCGCGGCACCGGCTGGGAGAGCAGTCGCTCCATGGTGGAATCGGAGAACTCGGCCCCAAAGAGAACCGATCCCGCGAGGAGGAAAAACACGAACTCGGCCAATACGGCAAAACCCCAGACATCCTCCCAGGACAAATGCAAAGCCTTCGCACCGGCCGCCGCGCCAAAGCAGGCAGCCTGGCTCACCACAGCGTACGGAACGATCACTCTTAGTTCTTTGGAAATGCGGGGGTTCATGCGTTCGCTTTTCTGGATTTCCCCACCGCTACAAAGATTTCCTCCAGCGTGAGGTTCTCGACGACGATCGATTCCGGCGAGTAGGATTGCAGCCGGTCTTGAATTCCATCGGAATAATTGTCCGTTACGAGTTCCACTTCTCCGTTATCGCTTTTCGAACTGAAAATATCCTGAAGCTTGATCTCCGGCGCCTGGCCGGAGAATCTCAGGCGAATCTTTTTGAATCTCGCGCGAGCGGCGTCGGCTTCGAGATGGATCACGTCCCGGCCGTGATCGATAACGGTAAATTCATCGATGAGACCCTCAAATTCGTTGATGAGGTGGGTCGAGACAAGAACCGTGCGGCGATCGGGCGCACCCTCCTGATAAGCCCCGATGACGGTCTCGATAAACTCGCGCCGGACAATCGGATCGAGTCCCGAAGTCGGCTCATCCAGCAGAAGCAAGTCGGGTTCAGGACAAATTGCACAAAGCAGCCCCACTTGCGAACGCATGCCCTTGGAAAGCGCGCTGACCTTTTTCTTTTCATCGATCTCGAACCGGCGAATGAGATCGGCCTCTAGTTCGCGGTTCCAATGTTTACGGAACGACGCGGCATAATCGAGCGTGCCGCGGACGGTCATCCACGGATAAAAGGCGACAACTTCCGGGACGTAACCGATACGCGCCTTTACCTCAACCTCCTCCTTGCGCGGATTCATGCCGAATACGCGGATCTCCCCCGAGTTGGGACGAAGGTGATTCAGCAGGCATTTGATCGTGGTGCTTTTGCCTGCGCCGTTGCGGCCAAAAAGCGCGAAGCATTTGCCAGGGCGGACGGCGAGATTGAGGCCGTTGACAGCCTCGGTCTTGCCGTATTTCCTCACGAGGTTTTTGACTTCCACGGCGTTGACGGATGCCTGCATGATCCCCTCCTATCGGTTTACTCCCGCTCGCTCGCCTGGCGCTTTCGCTTTTCAAAAGCGGCCAGCCGTTCGCGCGCAAATTCGATGAATTCCTCGCCTTCGATCTGAAAGTGATGGGCCTGAACAATCGCGGCGTCGATCGTTTCTGTCAGCAGGGCGTTTCGCGCGCTCTTCAAGAGAGGTGACGAGTTACCCGTGATAAAGACGCCCTTCCCTTGAACCATTTCGACGACGCCCTCGTGCTCCAACTCCGAATAGGCCTTGGCGACGGTATTGCGGTTGATGCGAAGCCGCTCGGCAAGATCGCGGATCGAAGGCAACTGATCGCCCGGGCGCAGGGCCCTCATCGCGGCAGCGTACTTGATCTGATCCATGATCTGGAGATAAGCAGGCTTTCCGGATTTAAAATTCAGCTCAAGGTGCATGTTCGATTCACAACTGTCCTACTCATATATGACAGAGTGCCGGAAGTGTCAAGCGTGAAATTGCCGAAGAGCCGGAGTGGAGTGAGCAGTGGGCCGGGAATGGAAGTTGCGATGTTCAGGTTGAATAACGAAGGCGGAAAACTTCATTTTTGAAAAGAATTTCTTAACTTCACGCCGCAAGTTTCCGATAGAATACAGGGGGGAAGCTGCGCCTTTGGCCGTTTCTCCAATCGGGGGAACAAGGGCAAAAATGGGTAAATCAAGGCTTTGGGCGTCAGGTATTGCGTCAACTTATTCTTCGGTCCGCTTAGGCTTCTCCAAAATATTTCTTTCTCTTTTTCTCGTGTTGTCGTCGAGCGCTTCGGCGCAATTGGTGGATGTTTCGGCGAGTTTGAACGGGGGAAGCGTTAAAACATATTCTTATGTTCACTTTCCAAAGCCGGCGGGGGGCGCCGGGAGTGTTGTGAACCTCATCGATACGGCGGAACGAGCCGTGTCGCCTGGCTATGACAACACCTTCGTGGGGACGGATTCCGGGATCTTCAGCAAGTTCATCTTTAAATTTGCAGTTCCGTCCCCGATTCAGAAAATCCAGCTCGTGGTGCCGGGAACGTGCGCGCAGTGGAAAGTCGGCGACGGGTTGCCACAGAAATTTGTGGTTCACTTCAGCAGTGGGGATCGGCGCGAGTTTCAGATTGATCCTTCGGAATATGCGTTCAATGCCAATGGATCCGCCATCCGCATTGCAAAGAATGTGGTTCCGCCGGTTCTGGCCGATGGGGCTGAGCTTGAAGTAACGGACCTCATGAGCTCGGGGGACGCCCCGAGTCCCAATTGCTTCAGCAATAGCCAGCTTTTGGCACTCTATGGCGTGGAGTTTTTGGGGAGCGTCGAGCCCAGACTTACGAAACCGTTCAACATTTTCAATGTCGCATTCGATCGATCGACGCGCAGTTTTTCCTGGCAGACGAGCGTACCGTCGTATCCGCGCCTCACCTACTATGGCGACGTAGGGGGCGGCAAATATGATTTGAAAACCGTGGGATTCGACGTGCCGGGGGGAACAAGCTTTCGCGTTCCCCTGGGCCCGGACTTCGTCTCGGGTTACGCAATTCTCAGCAATGTCGATCCAAATGGAAACACGACGCAACTGATTCCAGACGCTGTTCTGCATGAGGCCGGGCTGGTGGGAGTTCCTTATCAATCGACCGGGGAGGGAGTTCTGATCGATTCCCAACCCAACGTCCCGCTGTTCCAGAGACGCGACGGTTTGGGCGCCGCCGCGCAATTCGCGTACATCTTCATCAGCGAGAATATTGTGACGGACCTCAACGCGCAAAGCGACTATCGGGCTCGTGTTTTAAAGGCACTGGAAGAAGGCCTTTCCCCCATTATCCTTTTCAACTGGTTCGGGTTCACCTCGTTTTGCAGCTTCAACCCTTCCAAGGCGCCTCATCACCCTTTCAACCCCGCGCAGAGCTGCGATCAAAGTCCCTCGGCGACGATACAGCAGAATTACTATGACGCATGCAGAATCCTCGCGGGGCTCGTCGGCGGTCTGCCCAATAATCATCGTGTGCTTATCGCGCTCGAACCGGAATGGAACACCATGGACAGCATGGCCTTTGAGCCACGTTGGGACGACATCATGCTTAATGCCATCGCGATTTTTAAGGATGGCAAGATGCCGAACGGAACAATTGTCCCAAGCGCCGGGGCAGCGAAGATTGGAACGAACATCTACGCGATGGCGACGCGGACACTGACAATGAAAGTCAGCATGCCGCGCGCGGCAGCGCGTCTTGATTTTATCGGTCTGCACAAGTACAGCGCGGACACCGGCGGTCTGGATGCGTTTCATGAAACACTTACGCTGTCGGCGGAACAGGCATTCCGAAGTTTTTTAAAGCCCATCCTCTTCTACGCGCCCTGCAACCTGGCACCCGGATATACGCAACAGACCCAAGCCGAAGCGATTGCATATCACTTCCAGCCCAGGGGCTTGGTCGCCAACTCGTTCAATCTCGTCAATCATTACTACCCGGCTGGCGCCAATTACCGAGATGCATGGAATCAATCAAGGCTCTTCGGCATCATCGGCCCGACTTTCCTTAACAGCGGAGCTTTCGATTTTGGGCTGAACGACAGTCTAGCGACCCCCAGGCTGGCGTATTACGCGTGGAAAAAACTCATCGAAGATTCTTTCGCCCAAGAGACATTTTCTCCCGAACTCGATATGGTACCGGTGATCTCGATTCCGACTTCGACCCAGGCGCAGGTTGCGGCGCATTACGATTCCCCGTGCCAGCTTCAAGTCTATTACGGTCCGGAAGCGGCTCTTGGCCCAGCGCCATGGACCTCGTTCAAATACACCCAAACGACCGCCTGGACCGGCGTCACGAATGCCCCCAGCATTCTAATCAGCGGGCTGCTACCGAACACCCGGTATCACTGCCGGTTGCGTGCTTTGAGCCCGGATGGAGTCATCGACTGCTCGCCCGATTTTGTTTTTACGACAACTCCAACCGGACCTCTCCCTGCTCCCGTACCGTTGGCTTCGAAACAAGTCAACGGGCTGCTTGGAATCATGACATCCCAAGTGGGACAAGTGACCGACATTCAAAATTATCGTTACGATCATGTCAGCAATGGGTGGGTGTTCGTTGATGAATGCGGTTGGTCGGCGAACGGGGGAACGCGCTGGTGGGGCGTCACCTCGGTTGGCGGAGATTATCGGGCGGCTTCCACCTGGACATACGACCCCGCCACGAATCGGGTAACTATGACGGGTTACGCTTACACCAACAGTATTGCGAGCGAGAACGATCTCGCGCCCCCGGCAACAACGGGCTTGGCGTCTGAAACTGGTGCACAGACCCAGGTGAACTCCGCACTTCAGATCTCACCGGCGGCGTTAACCGGGCCGCCAGCTACGGTTTTTGCAAATGGACTCTTCGGCGCGATTCGATCCCGGCCCGGCGAGTATTCGAATCTGCAAAATTATGCCTATAATTCAGGATGGGGATTTGTCGACCAGGCGGGATGGTCGAGCAAAGGGGGAGTTCGGTGGTGGGGCTGGCCGGAAATCTCGGACGGTACGCTTCGAGCATGCTCCACCTGGACCTACAATATCTCCACGGATACGATGATCATGACGGGCTACGCTTACAGTAATTTTATCGCCGAAATACGCTTCTAGTTCGCTTTCACTTTGATTTTAGGTTTTGATCTGGCACTGTTGTTGGGAAGCGGTTGTGCTGCCGTTGGCTGATTGGGCATTCATGTCAGAACAAATCCTAGCGGACGTCCCCTCGGAAGCCGAACTTCACGAGAATCTGAACGTTTTCCTGTTCCGAAGCGGCACCGCATACCCGGAACGGTTTCAGGTCGAAACGACAAGCCGATGCAATCTGAAATGCCCAAACTGCCGCCGGACCACCGATTTCCCCGACGCGGCCGATAGTCAAAGCAACGAACTGCTCTCCAAAATTGGCAGTCTGCTCGCCCATACGGATCAGATCGCGATTTCCGGTTGGGGCGAGAGCCTGATGGGGCGTTCCCTGGAACAGCTTCTCGACATGTCGCGGGAAGCCAAAGTTACCGTCTCGATTACGAGCAATGGGACGTTGCTCACCGAAAAAAAATGCAGAACGTTGATCGAAAAGGGTGTTGGCGCGGTCACGGTCTCGATCGACGCAGGGACGCCTGAAGGTTACGCGCGGCTGCGGCCAGGCGGTGTCCCGTTTGAAAGGGTGATCGACGGGCTTAATCGATTGGTGGAAATGCGGGAGGAGATGCAGAGCGAAATCCCCCATCTCGGGCTCGCAATGGTTTATTATGATGATTCGGCCGAGGAGCTTCTGCCCCTGCTTCGGGTGATGGCAGATAAGTTGCCGAAGATCACTTCCCTCGTTCTTCAGATCCTTTATTTCAGCGATTTCTCAGCCGAAGCGAAGAGCTACCGTTTATCCGCCCGATCAATTCAGATTTTGGAGCAAGCTCGCCGTCTCGCGCGAAAGCTCAAGATTCAGCTCTCTGTCGACATTCCTGCCCAGATGGATCTCGACGCCGGGCAGATGGCACAAGCTTTTGAGAAGTTTGTGTCGATCCCCAGCGTGGAGGAGATTCGCCAGAAACAGCTCGTGCCGACCTGCAACTCGGCATGGGAGAATCCATTTATCGACGCGCAAGGCAACGTCTATCCGTGCTGCATCTATCCCGAGTCATTCGGCAATTTGAATTCGTCGACCTTTGAGGAGATTTGGCGGGGGGAAAAGTTCAGGCAAATGCGCCTCGGGCTTCACGCGGGTTCGCCTTCGGAGCATTGCCGCAATTGCCGAAAGACGCTCTGGTATCCCAATTCGACTCCGACGGAAGCTCCGGCGCGCGTACAACTCGGCGATCCCGGTTTTATCGGGATGGGCTGGTATGGGCCGGAGACGACTCGCTGGGGAACACCGTTTCGCTGGAGCCGGGATCAGAGCGACGTTTTTCTGGGTAATTCGGGGCAGCGGATTTTGTTCTTCGAAGCAGCGGCGCTTCCCGGGGGTCAGGAACTCGAGGTCTCGATGAACGGCAATCCTGTCGCGACGATTGAAATCGCCGAGAAATGGGCGGTCTACACGGTTCCGATCCCTCATTACACGGAAAAAACACTTCAGATCGGACTACGCTCCGCGCGGCCCCAAAAAAATCCAGACGACGCGGACGCATGGTGGCCCCGGCGATTGCTTGGAGTTTCCATGAGCCAAATCGGGCTGTGCGTTTCACCCGATCAGATTCAAAGAATGAATCCCACAACTTTTTCGGCAAAGCTCCAGCGAACAGCCCGACACAAACTCAAGTCGTTGTTGGCCAAGGTGTAAATGCCAAGGAACCATGGCCTTTCCGGCTGGGGAATTTTTTGAAGCGCATGGCAGCGAACCCGGCAAAAAAATTCGTGCGCGAACCAGCGCCGAGGGTTCAAGAAGTCCTCAGCCCTTGGTGTCGTACAGAACATCCATGTACTTTTTCAAAAGATCGCTGATCACCCCCTTGACAGGAAGTGTCGCCGCCATTCCGTAGACCGGCGCCATGCCGCCTTTCTCGTCGGGATTCGCCTTTACGTGTTCGACGGAATCCTTCAGATCGCGCACAAATCGATCCGCAACCCCGGGTTGAGTGTGGCGAAGCGTTACGCAGATGTGAACTGACGGGGGGCGGTGAAGGCCGTTCAGGTTCCAGTGGCGCTTGGTCATCTGGTCAAGGACGCGGTAAATATCGAGCGAATCGGAGGCGAGGGCGATGACCCAGAGGGGATCACCAAGAATCTTCAGTTCGGGGATGGAATTAATTCCTTGTTTGATCTCCGCGGCGGTTTCGAGGATCGATTTGGTTGCTTTCATGTAACCTTCCTCGCCGATGGAGACGAGCGCCGCCCAGCCTGCGGCGGCGAGTCCGCCGGGACGGCTGCCGGCGAAGGTGGGGGAAAAGTAAAGGCCGCCCGGCCAGTCGGTAACGGTATAGTACTGGTAGTGACGCAAGTCCGTCCCGCGATAGAGGACAACGGATGTTCCTTTCGCCGCGTAGCCGAACTTATGCGTGTCGGCGGACATCGACGTGACGCCGGGCAGGCTGAAATCAAACGCGGGGACGGGGTAATCGAGTTTTTTCGCGAAGGGGAGGATGAAGCCACCGAGGCATGCGTCGGTGTGAAATCCGATGCCTCTGGAGCGCGCGAGTTCGGAAAGCTCCTGGATGGGGTCGATCACGCCATGGGGAAAACTGATCGCCGAGCCGACCAAGGCAATCGTATTACGCGTGATCGCGCGCTCCATGGCACCGACATCCGCACGAAAATAGGGCCCGACGGGAATGCGCTTCATCTTGATTTTGAAATATTGCGCTGCCTTATCAAACGCGGCATGAGCGGTTGAAGGGACGACCATATCGGGGTGACGAATGCCTTTTGTTTCGAGGGCCCAATCGCGATAAGTTTTCATCGCCAGGAGAATGCTTTCTGTTCCGCCCGAAGAAACCGAGCCGCAGATTTCCCCGGTTCCCTGTGCAGCGGCGTCCTTCGCGCCGAGCATGTTCGCGGTCATGGAAATGATTTCGGCCTCGTATTTGTTGATGCTGGGCCAGAGATCCGAGTGGAGCGGATTGGTCTGCGAGTTGATCGCGTAGGCTTTGTTCAGAAATTCAATGTGCTCGGCATCACCGTGGTAGACGGCGCCGGAGACAAAGCCGTCCTTCCAGCGGGCTTCTTCCCGCGCCTTCATTCCCTCCATCTCCTTGAGGATAACTTCGCGGTCGCGGCCGACCGCCGGCAGTTCCGTAAAGGTGGGGAAGTCCCTGGAGTAAGGCTTCGTCGAGCCGCCCAATTCCTGCATCACCTTGTCCTGTTGTTTCTGGATCTCGCGCCGGACCGCTGGAATCTTGTGCATATACTTTTCCGTGACGTCCATAATGCCGCGCGGCACCCAGTTCATCTTTCCGGTCAGTTCCATGATATCCATAGGTTGATCTCCAATGATTGGATTGAACCACAAAAATATGAAGACACCAAGAAAACTCAATCTTCAATGTCTGTTTTTTGTGGCTCCGAGTCTTTGTGTTTCGTCCTTGCTCAGCGCTTCCTATTTAGTCTCGCGTAAATACCCTTATTTTTCGCATAAATATTCTTAAATTCCTTGAACAACTCGTCATAAATCTTTCGATTCCCGGGGTTAGGATCATACGTTGCCTGAATCTGAATCCGCTCCGGAATCTGATCCCAGGTCAGATAACCCATGGCGACCGACCCAAGAAACGCGGCGCCACGCGCGTTGGCCTGAATGGGATCCTTTACCTGTCGGATCCTGCGATTGAGAACGTCGGCCTGAATCTGGCACCAGAGGTTGGAGTTAGCGCCGCCGCCGATGAAGTTGATCGATTCGAATGGTCGGCCGAGATATTTCTCCATGTAGACCAAGAGCCAGCGTGAATTATAGGCGACGCCCTCGAAAACGGCGCGGATCATTTGCGCGCGCGTGGTTTCGAGGGAGAGGTTATGAAAGCCGCCGCGAATCGTGTGGTCTTCCACCGGGGTCCGTTCACCGTAAAGCCACGGCGTGAAGATCACGTTACGACTGCCGGCCGGAATCTTTTCCGCCATTTTGTCGAACATTTTGTAAGCGTCCGGCGGCTTTGGCTGCGCCAGGTCGTCATCGGGGAAGAGGACTCGATCGCGAAGAAAATTCATGCATGCGCCGGCGCTCTCCTGCTCGTTCATGACGAGGTAGCGTCCCGGAATCGCCGAAGGGAGAGATGTCATATTGTGGATGATATCGACCTTCTTAAAGGGCACGTGGCACGTCAGCCAGGAGGAGGTGCCGACGTAAAGATTGGCCTCGAAATCCCGAACCGCCCCCGAGCCAATCGCCGCCGAGTGCAAATCGGGGGTGCCCATGACGACCTGGGTATTTTCGGCGAGTCCGAGCTCCGCCGCTATTTCCGGCCTGATCGGTCCGAGCACGTCCACGGCACGGCGAAGATCGGGGAGAGTTGCACGATCCAGCGTCGAAATCTTCAATAGTCCCGGATTATAATCGATCTTGTCGATGTTGCGATTGTCCGTCACCCAATGAATTGCAATCGAATCGAATGACGCGGCGAACTGTCCCGTAAGGACGAGGTTCAAGTAATCCTTGGGCTCGAGGAACTTGTAGGTCTGGCGGTAAACGTCGGGATGCTCGTGGCGGATGTAGAGAATATGGGCAACGGGATCTTTTCCCGAACGGGTCGGGATTCCACCAGTCAGGCGCAGCCATTTGAGCAGCCTGGGTAATCCGTAGCCCTGGATTTTGACAAGGCCGCGCGTGATGTTGCGTACGTAAACATGACCGCGTGAATCGAGCCAGATGAGGGCATTCATCAGCGGCCGACCCGCGCGATCGACGGCAACCGTGCCCGACCATTGAGACGTGCAGCAGATTGCAACGATGTCCTCAACCGGTACGAGCCGCTTTGCGGTCAAGCGGAGGCAGGCGGTTTTGATCGCGCCCCACCAATCGTCGGGGCGCTGCTCCGCTCCGCCGTTTGGAAGAAGAATTACGTCGTTGGGTTCAAACTCGTAATCGACAATTTCACCGGCGGTTGTGAAGAGGGCGACCTTCGGACCAGAGGTCCCAAGATCGATGGCGAGGATATATTTCGATTTATCCGGATTCACGAAATTCCGCGCCGTCGCCGGATATCATGGTTTGGACTGCGTTGAAAGCTATGAAACGGCGACACGGGAGAGGCCGAGCGTATTAAAACCTTCTTCGCCCTCTCCGCCTTTTCCATCCCCCGAAGGGGGCTTATTAGCGGAGTGCTCTTCCTCGGGGTTTCGTTGGCCATCGCGTTTGCCGATCGGGCGATCCGTGATGATTTGCGCTATCGCGTGTTTGTAGATCAGATGCTGCTTGCCCTGGTCCGCCAGGATGACGGTGAAATTGTCAAAGCCCTTCACATGACCCGTGAGAGTGGCGCCATCGAGAAGAATCAGTTTAATTTCCGTGTTGTCCTTGCGGACTTGATTTAGAAAGCTGTCTTGTAGGTTCATATCGCCTTATACCGTCGCTAAGTTTTTGTTTTTGGACTACCTTGCCCCTAACACTTAAGCATTTCTTGCGCCAATCTAGTGAACGATACCCGTGGAAACAAGAAGATTCTCCACCGTCGCGAGAGCCTCTTCGATCGACTGCTCGCTGTATTGAATCCACTGGACTTCGCGTTCCTTTCGGAACCAAGTGAGCTGCCGTTTGGAAAACTGTCTCGTCCTGGCCTTAATTCGGTCCCGGGTGACCTGCTCCGTGAGCTCACCTCGAAGGAGCGAGAAAATCTCGCGGTATCCAAGAGCTTTGAATGCATGAAGGTGCGTGGGGTAGCCGCGGTGCAATAATTTCCGCACTTCGTCGATCCATCCGGCGGCAAGCATCGCATCGACTCTTTTTTCAATCCGCTCAACGAGGGTATCACGGGGGCAACAAAGCACAACTAGCTGATGGGGAAAACGCGGCTCCGCGCGATCCCACTGGCGTTGAAGAGTGCTGAGGGGCAGGCCTGTTGCGCGGGCAACCTCGAGCGCCCGAACGATGCGGACTCCGTCGGTGGGGCTTGTCCGCTCCGCAGTACGGGGGTCGGTCCGTCGAAGCCGATCATGGAGCACTTCCGGCCCAAGGATTTCCAGCTCGGCTTGGAGATCAGCACGGATCGTCTGGGCTCGTCCGCTCCCCTCCCCCTCGACGGCGGAAGGCTCTTCAAACAAGCCCCATCGAAGAGCCCGAAGATACAATCCCGTTCCTCCCACGTAGAGAGGCTTGGAACCGCGCGAGAGAATCGTTTCGCGCGCAAGATCGCTGAGATCGAGAAATCTTTTGGCGTTAAAGGGCTGGTCTGGATCGAGAACTCCGCAACAATGAATTCTGACACCGCCCAGCTCCTGCTCGGTCGGCTGGGCCGTCCCGATTTCCATACCGCGATAGACTTGCATCGAATCCGCGGAAATCAGCTCGAAGCCGTGTCGCCTGGCGAGTCGGATTGCGAGTTCAGTTTTTCCGACCCCTGTCGGTCCGGAGAGGAGGAGCGATGGGGTTATGCGTTCTGTCAGTTCTGATCTCTCGCGAGCCACATTTTCATCGACCGACTGACGAGATCGGCGGCATCCTGCTGAACAAAATGATCGGCGCCGGGGATGGTGATAAGCGTCAGGTCGCTGTCGATCCAATTCCAAGTTCCGTTTAATCCATTGGAATGAAGGGCCTTATCCTTAAGCCCGTGGAACATAAGGACCGGGACCTTGACGTTCGGGAGGGTGAGGTTTGGGTTCTCGGTATAGGGTTCCTTCGGATAATTGCGCTTGTAGTAGTTCAACATCGCTTCGACGTCGGAGCGTTTGAAGGCTTCGACGTACTTCTTTTTCGCGTCGGGATCCTTCACCCAAAAGGCCAACATGCCGGGCTGAGTTTTCTGGGCGGCGTCCTCCTTCTGGAAATTGCGCGCATAGGCGGCGTTGGCTTGCTGCTCGGGGTTGGTCGCGAGCTCGCGCATCATACCGCGCGGATGCGGCAGATTGAGGATGATCAATTTTTCCGTCATCTCCGGCTTTGTCATGGCGAATGTCCAGGCGACCATTCCGCCCCAATCGTGGCCAACGATGATGGCTTTTTCTTTACCGAGGTGCTTGATGACCGCCGCGACGTCACCGACCAAAAGGGACATGTCGTAATTCTCAACGCCCTTGGGCTTGTCGCTCAGATTATAGCCCCGCTGGTCGATCGCGACGCACTGATAATTCGGCGAGAGAGCCTCCATCTGTTTTCGCCATGTATACCAGTAATCGGGAAAGCCGTGGATCATAACGATCAGCGGGCCTTTGCCGAGGCTGGCGTAGTGAATCTTTACGCCGTTGCTGTCGGCGAAGCCGTTTTCGACGCGTTGTTCAATGTCCATTGGAGCCTCCGTGGATTGGGCCGATAAGCGGAAAGATGTCAAAAAGAATGCTGATAGCACAAACAGGAAAGCAAAAGATGAGAGAATTCTTTTCATGCACGACTCCTTTTTTGAGACCCTGCTATTAATCCCCCGGGGGCGAATGGATGCAAGAAAAACCCGTTTTGCGGGATGCAATTGATCTTGGAAGATAAGCGGATTTCTTGCTTCGCAAGTCGGAAATCGAGTAACATACTGCGTCTGGATAAACGATTGAATTGGAAGGAATGGGTAGGATCTGCATGCGAAAATTCGTGTTTAAGACATTCGTCGTAATGTTTCTGGCTTCGGCTTGGGATTTGGCTTCCTTTGCCGGGGAAATGGGCGATCCGATCCCTGGATATGTCTTCCGAAACGGGACCTACATTTCGAATGAGCCGTTTCGCGCCGGACAGCAGCGGGCGACGGGGTTGCAGCAGCCCTGGCCGGCAATGAAATCGCTCGATACAAATCCGATGACGCCAGCGAAGGTGGAACTGGGAAAGCTGCTTTATTTCGATCCTGTTCTGAGCGGGGAAAATGCAATTTCCTGCGCCCATTGCCATCATCCGGATTTGGGATTTGCGGATGGGCGGAAGTTTGGCATGGGGAAAGGCGGCAAAGGGTTTGGACCGGACCGAAGCGGGGGCGATACTCTCGCACGCGGAACGCCGACGGTTTGGAATGCCGCATACAGTCCACTTCAGTTTTGGGATGGGCGGGCGGAGGACCTTGAGGCCCAGGCCGCCGGACCGATTCAAGACGCCCATGAGATGGCCCAAGACGCGGACGAGCTTGTGAAGGAATTGAAAGCAATTCCGGAATACGTGGAGTTATTCAAAAAGACCTTTGGCGAGCACGATGATGCCATTACCTTCCGCAACATCACGATGGCGATCGCGGCTTTCGAGCGCACGCTCGTCTCGTTCAATTCAAAATTCGATCATTACGCGGCGGGAGAAAGCGAAGCGCTCAACGAGCAGGAGAAGCGCGGCTTGATGCTCTTCCGCTCGCTAAAGACGCGCTGCTTCGAGTGCCACGCGATTCCCTATTTTTCCGATGGAACTTTCCGGGTTATCGGCGTGCCCGACGAGGGAGAGCATGATCCGGGCCGCGCGAAGGTGCAGGGACAGGGGCCTGACGGGGCCTTCAAGATTCCAACGCTCCGGAACGTGGCCCTTAACCCGCCTTACATGCATAATGGAAAATTCAAAACGCTCGAAGAAGTCATTGATTTTTACTCCAAGGGGGGCGGACGCCAGGAAGCGAACGCAATCGAGGGCATCGACGACAAAATTGGCAAATTCGATATCACACCCCAGGAGACCTCCGATCTTGTCGCCTTTTTGCATGCGTTAACCGACACATCACTTCTGCCAGAGGCGCCGGCGAAAGTGCCCTCGGGATTGCCCGTGGTTGAAGTGAAATCCAAGGCCGTCCCGCAGCCACCTTTGCCTGAACCCGGCGCCGCGACTCTTGTTGCGAACAGTGTCGCCGGTGGCTCTGCGTCGCCGTCGGCGGATACTCAGCCTCGATCCAGCGGCAGGGCGGCACCGGGACAGGTCGCTGCGGCATCGAACAACGCCGCGGCGTTTCCCAGTTTTGAGTCTCGCATTCAGAACGGCGCCCGGACCCCGTCCCGGGGCGCAGGCGCCGCGCCTCGGGGTGTGAGCGCCACCTTCACCGTCGCACCCGGGCAATCCATTCAAGCAGCGGTCGATCGCGCCCAGGCGGGAGACCGCGTTGAAGTCAGCCCGGGCGTTTATCCGCAATCCGTGCTTGTCGATCGCGACGGAATCGAACTTGTGGGCATGGTTGTCAATGGCGAGCGAGCAGTTCTCGACGGCCAGAAGACGATGGCGGATGCGGTTCAGGGTTCGGGAAGTAATTTGACAATCGAAGGATTTACGATCCGCAACTACACGGGCAATGGGATCGTCATCAACAAGGCGAAAAACGTCACCTTCAGGGATCTGGTCGTCGAGGATTCCGGCCTTTATGCGGTTTATCCGGTCGAGTGCCACGGCGTTTTGGTCGAGGGATGCGTCGTGAGCGGAGCGCAGGATGCGGGGATCTATGTCGGGCAGAGCCGCGACATCGTTGTGCGCAATAACGAGGTCTTCAACAGTGTCGCGGGTATTGAGATTGAAAACTCCGTAAACGCACTCGTGACCAACAACAGCGCGCATCACAACACGGGCGGCATTCTTGTATTCCTTTTGCCGAGCGGCGCATCGAAGCAAGGAAGCCATTGCCGGGTCGTCAACAATCGGATCTGGGAGAACAACCACGCCAACTTTGCGAAACCGGGATCGATCGTTTCGTATCTACCGACGGGGACGGGAATGCTGGTCATGGCCGCTGACCATACGGAGATCACGAAGAATCAGATTTTTGGAAACGATTCCGTGGGGATCACGACCATCAGCTACCTTTCGGCACAGGGAGCGCCGAAGGAAAAGTTTGAGCTTGATATTGAGCCCAATCCCGACAACAACTTCATCCACGGCAATTCATACTGGGACAATGGAAAGAATGTGGCGGAAAGCTTGAAGAAGGATCATATTCCGGGGGCCGATCTGCTTTGGGATGGAACGGGAACCGGGAATGGCTGGAAAGAAGCCACCGGCGTGAAGGCTTTTCCGGTGAAGTTGCCCGAGCAGACGGGGTTGGTCAGGATCGAGGCTTCCGTCGCCGGCGGGCTTTGAAGCGAACCACTAATATTCACTAATAACACTGATGGAGAGGGAAGGGTGATTATGAAAAGCGTGACGTTTGATTCGTGCCTGGCCGCAGTTTGCCTGATGTTGATCGGCGCCGGAGCGTTTGCGATCGAGGCCTCCGATGGATCCGAGAGATATCCCGTGCGCAAAGCAGGAGCGGTGAATTCCTCGGGGATTCGGGCGACGTTTAAGGTACAGGCGGGTCAGTCGATTCAGGCGGCGGTCGAGCGGTGCCAGCCGGGGGATCGGATTGAGGTTATGCCCGGAACTTATAAGGAATCGGTCGTGATCGACCGGGACAATATTGAATTGACCGGGGTCGTCATCGACGGCGAGCGGCCGACGCTCGATGGCGAGGGGAAGATGAACGACGGGGTGTTGTGTTCGGGCCACAATTTCACGGTCAGTGGGTTTGACATCCGCAATTATAAAGGTAACGGCGTTGTGGTGAGCAAGGCGCAGAACTGCACGTTTAGAAATCTGGTTTCGAGCAACGCTGGAAAGTATGCGCTTTATCCCGTGGAGTGTGATGGCGTGCTGGTTGAGGATTGCGTCGCATCGGGCGTGTGGGACGCTGCGATCTACGCGGGGCAGTGCAAGAACGTGACGATTCAGAACTGCGAAGCTTACAACAACACGATTGGGATTGAGACCGAGAACTCCGAAAATGTGCTGATCGCCAACAATTCGGCGCATGAAAATTCATTGGGAATTCTTGTTGTTCTGTTGCCGAATTTACCGTCAAAAACGGCCACAAACGCGCGCGTGATCAACAATCGCGTGAGAGACAACAATTATCCGAATCTATCGCCAGCGGGAAATATTGTGAACATTGTCCGGCCCGGCACCGGCATTCTCGTCAATGCCGCCGACCGCACCGAAGTTACGAAGAACGACATTGTCGGAAGCAACTCGTACGGTATTGCGTTGCTTGGGCTGGAAGACGCGTTGCCCAACGCGACGAAGCTGGATGTCGAGCCGAACCCCGACAACAATTTCATTCACGGAAATACGTTCGCGAAGAACGGCGAGGACCCCGAGAAGGTCAATGAGCGGTTCAAGAAACTCGGCGCGAATGGCGGGGATCTTTTCTGGAGCGGCAAGGGCAAGGGAAACGCCTGGGACGAGAGCACGGATCGGCGATTTCCGACTTCGTTGCCGGGGGCGGCGGCGGGAGCCGCCGGTGGGGGGAACTAAGATTATTTGAGCCGTTCTCCATGACCTGGCCATGCGGTGAAGCGCGGGAATAAGTTTCGAGGCTGGTTGTTGGACAAGTAAGATGAACCGTGCTCAGGTCCTGGTCATCATATTCTTTCTTCTCAGCCTACTGGCAATAATTCTGTACCCTCCCTGGGCCATGGAGCCACCGTCAAGCGGCCAGAATTGGCCGTTCATACCAAGAACGACCGAGCCCGCTCCCAAGACACGGGTTGTTTATCAATCGGTCTTTGATCCCCCACCAGGTTCCGAGTCGCATGCGAGGATTCAAATCGAGAGAATGAAAGAATCACGGCGACCAGGGGACTGGTGCGGGGTGGGTCCGTCCCTGCCTCCCGGGCAGCACTATCCAGTGCGAATTGCCGGATGGAGACTCTTGGTGCAATCCTCCACGATGGCCGTTTTGAGTATCGGATTGGTTGTATTCCTTGGCCGATGCGGACGGAAAGTCTCGGTCCAAAACCAAGCGAGCAGTGAAGCTCCCGATGGAGCTGCTGGCGGGGCGAATTGAGGTAGGTTGCGCCGCGTGGGAAGAAAGACTTAGCGCAGAGGGCGCAGAGACCACGGAGGAACGCAGAGAAATTAATTGGGGTCCCGAAGCCGAGAATACGTGAAGCTTTCTCCAAAATTCCGTGCTGCAGTTGTTATTATTGGCACTCTATTTCTCATATGCTGCGCTTTCGTCACATACGACATTTGCACTCACAGGGGTGGCTGCGGCTGGCCGCCTGGCGTTGATCCCAAAAGACTCCCGCCGCGTCCACCCACCGGGGCTGGACAGGATCATTTCAAAAAGCTCTGGGAGGAAATGAATCCCAAGTGAATTTTTTTCAGCCGATCCATCTCCGCCCGAAATGAGCCTATCATCTCTTGCTTGCGCTCAGTTGACAGGAAACTGTATCGAACTGCATTCAGCAGAATTTCGTCGATGGCCTCAACGTCATAATCGAAGGCTGCATTCAAAAGCAGAATTTCGTCGGTCAGGGTTGTGTTGAAAAGCGGTGGGTCGTCGGAGTTGATCGTTACGATCACGCCGGCATCTTGAAGCTTGCGCCATGGGTGCGCGCGCATTTCGGGGTAGACGCCGAGACAAATGTTGCTTGTCGGATTGATTTCAAGAGGGATTCGATTTTCCGCAAGATAGGCGACGAGATTGAGGTCTTCGATCGACCGCACACCATGCCCGATGCGTTCGGCACCCAAGGCGCGGATGGCTCCCCAGACGCTTTCCGGGCCCATCATTTCCCCCGCATGGGGCGTGCTGCGCAAACCCGCTTCGCGCGCCTTCTCAAACCATGGCGCGAAGGGCTCGGGGGGATTACCCTCTTCCTTTCCCCCAAGACCCAGGGCAATCACGCCGTGGGCTTTGCCTTCAATCGCGACGGAAGTGACGTAATCGCTGTACCGCACGACGTCGCTGGTATTGCGCACGAGGTCGAACACCCAATTGATTTCGACGCCGAAATCTTTCCGCGCGCGCTCGCGTCCTGCTGTTATGCCGGGGAAGTAGATTTCCTGCGGAATGCCAAGCCACAGGTGCGTGCCGGGAGAGAACGTTACCTCGGCATAACGAACGTTCTGGCGCGCCAATTCGCGGCCGAATTCGTAGGCGATCAATTCGTAGTCCTCGCGCCTCTGGAGGCATCGGGTGATGGTTATGTATACCTGAATGAAATGACTGAAATCGCGGAATTTGAACCAGTTCTTGAGTTCCTCGACCGTATAGGCAGGCAGAAGAACGCCGTTCCGCTTGGCGAGGACAAGAAGCGTTTCGGGAAGAATTGAGCCTTCGAGATGAACGTGCAGTTCAACCTTTGGCACGGCGGCGATATAGCTTTGCAGGGACATCCGGTCAGGCGTCCTGAGGCTGCGACAATCGCCATTGGGAGATTCGCAAAAAGACGCCAGTCAAGAGAAGCACAAGGAGGGAATGCAGGAAGGCGAGGCTGTACCGCCGCGGATTGCCGAAGTAATGCGGGCCCAATTCCCGCAGGCCCTCGAAACGCCCTTGCAGATAATAGAATGGGGACACGAGGGGACCCAGGAGGTTGCGGGACACTTCAAGGATTCGCATATCAAGCCCCAGGTGGCGATCGTACAGTCCCGTATGAGTGTAACCGAGCAGGTACAGAATGCCTGTCATCAGAAATGGGGCGATGGCTAGTCCGGCGAAGGTGAGATAGGTAACGGCTATGGCCGGGACGCTTCGTCTGGAAAAAGTGGATATCATCAGGCCAAGCGAAGCGTAAAAGAAAACATAGGAGGCGGTGGTCGGAAGAACCATCAGGAACGTGAGGGAAGAATAAAGCCCCTTGTCCCACCAATTCGAGTTATAGCCGATCATCGGCCCCAGGCACAAACGGAGAAGCATCGGAAAGAACAGAAGTCCCGCGCAGAGCATTCCGAGAAATGGAAGGATGGCGCGATATTTCCCCGTGACGATCTGGCGGGAAGTGAGAGTGGTGCTCTGAAGGAGTTCGAGAGTCTTTGCTTCCCGCTCCCGCGGAAAGCTGATGGCTGATAAAATTGGGGCCGCGATCATGACGATGGCCACGGCGACCCCCGTCAGGAAAGCCGCGCTTTCCGAGGTGCGTTCGACCGACCAATCCCCGAGCCCCACGAAAATCGAGACTGCAACCGCGCAGTAGGTCAGGCGCGCAAGAGCTTGGGGCTTGACTGAGCTACCGGTGCGAGTCTCCTTGATGTAAACGGGATTTTGTCGATCTCCGATCGACTGCTGGCGTCGCAGGGGGTCGATCAGATAATAGGGCCATCGTTTGCGGCGGCGTTCAAGAATCGAAGCATCGTCGATAATCCGGCGGGCGACCGCGGAGCGATCGGTTTCGCCGCGAGAAAGGTTCCTCCAAGCGAGCCAAGTTGCGACCCCAAAAATGGCGCCCTGGATTCCAAGATGGTTGAGAAAAACACGGCTTTTCAAGAGGCTTCCCACCGCGGGAGCGGTGCCGTTCAAAAGGGAGTAAAATACTTCGAGGAGTGAAGTAAGTGGCGAAATGCCCCACAGCAAATTGCCCAGCATTCCATGCGGGGCCAGCGGGTCGCCGATCATGTCGTGCAAATCGGCCAAATCCGAGACGACGGCAACGCCGATGGGAATGAACGCGAAGAGGGCCGCGATGATGAGAAGAGTCACCGCAAGGGCCACAAAGGTCCTCCGAACCCAGCACGAGACGGCCAGACCCAGCATGGCGTAGGTAAGTCCGATCTCCAAAAGAATAATTGTGGCGGCAACATACTCGTCCAAGCCGACCCCGCCCAGTTGGAAAACCAGTGAAAGGATCGGAAGGATCAGCAGCATCACAAGCACCTGGTAAATTGCGGCTGATGCCCATTTCGCGAACAGGAGCTGGAGTCGTGGAATGGCCGTCACGTAGAGCAGGTCGAAAGTTTTGCCTTCGCGCTCGGCGGCCACTGAGGCGGCGGCCATGGACGGAATAAGAAAGGTGAAGACAAAGAATTGGACCGCCGAGAGACCGACAAATATGGAACGGGAGAGGGCGGTTCGCGAGCCCAGAGATCCCTGCACTCCCCCCGCGAGCCAAAACATTACAAAACCGGCGCTCAGCGCGGCGAGCAGCAGAAATAGCGAGAGCAAGGCGCGACGCCCCCGAAGGATGAGCCGGACCTCCTTCGAAAGAACTGGCACCATCGTATGGAGCATGACCGAGTGCTTGAGTTTCCCTAAACTCAATTCACCGCTCCGGTGGTCAACTTCATGAACATTTCTTCGAGGTTAGTTTCCTGCTCGCGGATGGTAATGAGAGCAACGCCGGAGGTGATGATCTTTTGATTGAGGGCGACGAGAGATTCGTTATCGCCGATGTAATTGACGGTATAGTGGCCGCCAAATTCCTCGAAGCCAACCACGTCAGGATGAACCGATAGAAGATCATTCAAGATCAGGGATGTTGCGGGGAGTTGGATTTCAAGCGTGCGATGCTCACGCATTTTCTCTCCAATCTCCTTCAGATTTCCGAAAGCCAGAAGTTTACCTCGCTCAATGATGGCAATCGCATCGCAAAAGTCTGCAAGCTCGCTCAGGATGTGGGAGGAGATCAGAATCGTCTTCCCCATACGGCGCAGTTCCTTGAGAAGGGCCTTCATTTCGATCCGGGCCCGGGGATCGAGACCCGAGGCGGGTTCATCGAGAATCAAAACCTTCGGATCGTGCACGAGCGATTTGGCGAGACAAAGGCGCTGCTTCATCCCGCGCGAAAGAGCCTGAACGAAATCGTCGCTTTTGTGGCTAAGATCGACGAGTTCCAGGACATCCCTTACGATGCGCTTGCGGTCGGCGGCCTTGACTCCATAGGCGGCGCCAAAAAAATCGATGTATTCCCAGACCCGCATACCGTCGTAGACACCAAATTCCTCGGGCATGAAACCGATCACGCGGCGGACCTGACGCGGCTCATTCTTAACGCTATGGCCTACGATCCAGGCATCGCCCTCCGTGGCGGAACTGAGCGTTGCGAGGAAACGGATCGTGGTGGATTTTCCTGCACCATTGGGGCCGATGAAGCCACAGATCGTTTGCGGCTCGATCTTCATGCTCAGGTCATCGACGGCGGTGAGCTTGCCGAACCGCTTTGTGAAGTTTTTGATCTCAATCATGGGGTTTGTCTCCACCGGATGAAAGATTACGCGGGGAAATTGGGTCGGCCGCCGATGACAGCAAAGTATCGCTCGTTTGCGCTTCATCACCGCGGGTTTTCAATGCAATGTGGCTCTTCAGCCATAGTCCCTGCGTCACGTTCGACTGCAGGGATTGATACGAAACCAAGGCAGTCGCAGCCGCTCGTTGAGCAGGGGGCTGATATGGACCCTCCGCCACATGAACCTTGATTTTGTCTTCCCGGAGATCGAGCCGCAGAGTCAGAATTGAAGAGACCGGGTTAAGGTAGTTCCCGAGGGGGTAGATTTCGTGCGGCTTGATATCCCAATCCGGCAGGGCCTCCCAAGCCTGTGTTTTGACGTTGAAAATTGAAACCGGGATCGATGCAAACTGAAAGGTGACCCGCCCGCGAGAGCTCGACGCTAAATGGTTATCCACGGGTTGAAAAGGGTTGGCGGACCCATCTTTCCCGGGACCGGCTGCCGGGGCTACCTCGTCGCCGGGGTTCAGGACAGCTTGGAGCGCGAGCATGATGCAATGGTTTCCGTGGTCGGCCACTGGGCTTTCAGGAATGAATTGCACGTCCACGATTTCGAAGGGAACGTAAGACTGTCCTCTGCGCCGTTGGATGTCATTCCAAGCCGGGCCAAGCGCTCGGGGCCGTTCATCGGTGAGCGGCTTTACAGCCCACCCCAGCAAGGCCGGGTCTGTAAGGCGACGCGACGATGGCGGCAGCGCCTGCAAATCTTCTTCATACAGCACGATGCCGGTCCGCACAGCCGAAGTCAGGCTTTCCAACAGAGGAGAGCCACCGCCCGAACCCATGCCGACAAAGACGAGCGCTTCCGCACCGGAGCTCGTAATGGGTGTCGCCCTCCATTCAGGGATCACCAAACGCGCAAACATCGCTTCAAAATCCATTCCCCATTCGGAAGAGACTTGCGGCTTTGAACGCTTGAGCATCTTTGCCGCAATCTGGTCCTGGATTTGGTCGGAAAGTGGAAACTCCGGAAGCAATGGTGCGTCCTTGAGATCGAAGGAAGCCGCCGGCGCGAGCGCTGTTGTGCCTCTCCAGGCCCGCCTGCCATTAACGATCCACCAGCGATCGAACTCCCACGGGGTAGCGTTTTCGATCCGGCCGGCAAGTTCCTGAGTGCTTTCGGCGATTGACAGGGGTTCGCCGAGGCGAATTCCGCCGGATGCGGGAAGAATAAAATCGGTGCGCAGCGTTCGGGCAGACCACGAATAAAGAAAAAACTTACTCAAGGAGGAGGCCTTGTCGAAGGAAGCGTTCAAAGGCAATTCATCGCGGCGTTGGTGTTGAAACCCAAAATTTGGATCGAAGCACTCGTACTCCGAAGGAAACGCGCGCGCTGCCGAAGTCAGATCGGCGCGGAACCGGCGGGGAGCGTAGATTGCGCCCAGCGTCACTGTTCTAGACACGGGGCTTGCGGCGGGCCGGGATACGAACGTGAACTCATTGACCAACAGGTCGCGTTCGTGGCTGCCCTTTCCGCTGAAATAGCCGTACGCGGTAAAGAGAAATGCAATGACAACGGCCGCGCTCCACGCCCACTCCGGACGTTTCAATTTTCTGCAGATCCACCAGTTCAGAGGGACAACCGCGATGAGGTACGTGGAGAGAAATCCTATAACCCACCAGATTCCAACCAAGTTGGAAGAGAAGGGAAACTGGAGCGCCGAACCGATATAGGGCTCGGTCTTGCGCACGATCTGCTGCAGCAGATCCTCGGTCGGGTAACGTTCAAGAAGTTCAGACCAAAGGGAAGCGTTTTCGGGGATTGAATTCAGTAGATCGAGAATCGGCTGACGCAACGCGGCCGCGCACACATGATAGTGGCCACGACCGATATTCCGAGTCAGGAGAAAAGGGCGCTCCGCACTTCCCTGGAGGACGCGGGCATCTCCCTGCCGGGAGGAAGGCCACGATGCAAGAAATTCGAGCGTGGTCTCGATCTTCGCCTTCGCCCCCAGCGCGTCCTTGAGCATGGCTGGCTCCAGCGGGGCGAGTTCGATTCCAAAGGCATTCTTCAAGTGAGACTGCTCAATGAATGGCCGATGATCTCCGCCGGCGATCAGAAGATTTCCGCCCAGGTAGATCCAGTTTTGAATCGCATTCCACTGGTCAGGAGAAATTAGGCGCACGGCTGAGGTATTGATGATGATGGCATCCAGAGCCTCCAGTGCGATGGAATCTTCGGGCAGCAACTCCACGCTGCCATAGACCACGAACCGGTCACCCAGTGGGTTGCTTCCGAGCAAGTCCTTGGGATCCTTGCGCCGCACGAGAAACTGAAAATTGCCGCTGTTGTCATCGGCGAGCACGAGAATCAGGCGGGATATATCCGAGGCAAAGCGTATAGGGCTCTGCAGAAGGATATCCTTATGGCCGGAAGACTGGAGGCGCAGGCTAAAGCCGCCCTGCAGATTGAAAGGATCTCGAGGCTGGAAATAAGTCGCAAAACGCTTGGTTGTGCCCTTTGCAATCTGAACAGGGAGGCTGACTTCCAGGGGATTATCTTCCTGCTTGAACGTCAGCGTGCCCGAGATGTCGTATTTGCGGGCCTGAACGATGGCCCATGCGGGATACCAATAGCCGGTCTTCACTTCGCCGGGGTAGGAGGCATATCCCAATCCGTATTCGATGCCGACGGGCTCCGCATCGACGGCGACCGAATGATCCGGTTCCGCTAGGGCGACCTTCGATTCGGGAACATGTTCCATTGCTGGAGTCGGCAGATCCTGCCCGGGAGTCCGCGTACCTTGCGCCGTGATAAGAAGCGCGGCAATGAGCCAGGAGGTTAAACGGCAGAGATTCATTAAGGATGATTCTAGCCTTCGGCCCAGCGGCGGACCGTGCGGAGCAGTGCTTCAGTAAAGGGGGTTTTCGGCGCGCCCGCGAGAGCCTCAAGCCTGCCATCGAAAACGATATTCGCCTGTTCGATAATCACCATGCGGTCTTCGCTTTTGATGGGCGGCTCGATTTGATGCATAACACAGAGTGTGGTTAGCTTCTCTTCCTCATGGAGATTTATCAAGGTTTGGATCAGGTGCTCCCGCAAGTGAATATCGAGGTGGGCCGTGGGTTCGTCGAGCAAGAGAATTTTCGGGCGAGCCGCAATGGCACGCGCAATGCATATACGCTGGGCCTCCCCCCCGGACACTTCGGAAGGGAACTTGCGCGCAAACTCCGCAACGCCCAGCCTCTCCAAATAATGCCGCGCTTCCCGGAGCTTCCTTCCCAGGCCTCCGTGGCCCGGAATTCCAAGCGCCACATTAGCTTCCGCCGTCAGATGCGGCCAGAGGCTCGGCTCCTGGAAGACAAAACTGATTTGGCGCTCGTGCGGAGGAAGAATAATCTTACTGCCGGAGGCGAGGCGATTGGCGAGTTCGATCGAGCCCCCGGTCAGCGGTTCGAGACCTGCAATGGCGCGCAAGAGCGTTGTCTTGCCGCTGCCGGAAGGGCCTACCAGATTTGTCCAAGACCCATCCTGGAGATCCAGCGTAACCTCATTCAGGCCCACGCGAATTCCGTAGCGACATTGGATCGCCTTACATTCAATCAAGGGCACAGTAAGAACATGACTTTCTAAAGAGCAGTTTGAATGCCGCGGCCAGGATCAGCAAAAGCCCCGACCCCACGGTCATGACGCCCAGAGAAACCAGACATAATCCCGCGACGAGACTGTCGGGAGCGTAGTGCAGAAGCGTGTATGCGCGGATGGAAAGCGTTTCCTGCCCTGGTGCGACAAGAAGGATCGAGGCGTGACCTTCCTGCATGACGAGAACGAAGAGAAGCAGCGCCGCGCTCAACGCCGGTTTGGACAGCCATGGAAGAACTAGAAGCGAGCGAAGATTCCCTCCGGCGTTCGGGTTGAGCATTTCCATTTCGATCAGGACCCTTGGGATGCGGGCATAGTGTGCGTGGAAGATGAAATATGCGACGGGCAGAAAAAGGGTCACCCAACCGAGGGGAAGCATTATTCCGCTATCATACAATTCTCCCATGCAATTCCAACCGGCCCAATTTCCCGCCGACGCTCGATTCCAAAAAGTAATCATCGCCATACCGAGGACCGAGCCCGGCATGGCGAACAAGATCAGCATGGATGCGGGGAGGGCATGGGTAAAAATTCGTGCGGACCAAGAGAGACGATGCCTCGGGATGGGAGGGCACGAGATCAGAGTGAGGGCGCCTGCCAAGATGACGGCCAAAACCACCGCGAGGAGACTCCAGCGAAGGCTTGTTAGAATCTGCGGTCGGGCGCTGATAAAGATCGTCCGATAATTGCTCCACGCTCCAGCCATTTTGATGAAGGTGAAGAGAGGAGCTACCAAGGCCACACAGAGTATTATGCCCGTCAGGCCAAGGAGCACATATTGAAGATTTTTATCGAGGTGCGGGAGAGGCGCCGCCGAACGCGTAAATGCGGGCCAGCGCGCACGCGCAATCAGTTTTCCGAGGAGAGCCGCAACCGACAGGCTGATGGCCATAAGAGGCAGGGTAAGTGCCGCGGCTTGCTGCGGATCATAGTGGACGCTGAAAGCGGACATGATCTCGACCGTAAATACGGGCCTTCGCAGGAGGAACGGCACCAGATAATCAAGCAGGCAGAGAAGAAAGATCACGAGCCAGCCGGTCGCGAGCCAGATCCGGAGCCAGCCGAAAAGGAAGTGCCGCCAGAAACGGAGAGGGCGCATCATGAGCGATGCGGCTTCCAGAGGCGCCGAGCCCGCCGCGCGCCAGCCGACCCAGAGCATTGCAAGCCCAATGGGATAGAAATGGAGCGCCATCGCACCCGCGCAGCCGCCGACTGAATAGAGTATGCCTGGAAGAAAATTCTTTGGAACTCCCATACCTTCCGCGGCGTGGGTCAGCCAGCCGGCGTTTCCAACGGTTTGAATCCAGGCCAGTGCGGCGAAATGACCCGGAATAAGCAGCGGCAATGCGGAGAGCACAACAAGCCTGGGTTGCATTCGCCGAGGGGAATGCTGGATGGCGGCAAAGAGCACCGATCCGAACAGGCAGGCGACCGTCGCTCCCGATGCTGCAATCGCAAGCGTCGTTGCGAGGAGAAGCGCCAGACGGCGGACCTCGTCGCCTGAGGAGAACAGGGGCGAGGCGGCCGCCGATGGATGAAGGAGGAGCCGAGAAAAAAACAGCAGAAGAGGCAGAAGAAGAACAAAAAAGAAGAGAATTGCTCCTGAGCGGGCGAGGCCTCGCAAGCGAGAGGATAGATGTCCGGTCATCGATCATTCATCCGCATGTTCGCATAGTTCAGGACCGCAAGCGTTCCACGATCGGCTCATGGCTTGGTAAACAAGGTCTTCAACAATTCGGCCGCCGGCTGAAGCTCCTGTTCCGCCATCGCATAGTCCACCTTTACAAAAGGACCTGCAGCCATCCCGGCGACGACGGCAGGAGACTCCACTCCCGGATGAAGAGGAATTTGCGCGGAGGGCGAAGCAGCCAGGCGGGCCTCAACGCCGGGAGAAAGAAGATGGTCGATGAGCCTTTTTGCAGGCTCCGGATTTGGGCAGCCCTTGATCAATGAAATGGTGTTGGGGATCAGCAAGGCGCCGGCGCCATCGTGATCCAACTGGATCCACTCGATCGGCTTGCCCTCAGCCCGGACGGAATTTGCGTCGTCGCTGTCCGTCAGTCCAAGCGGAATCTCGCCATTAGCCACCGCCCGGCAGACCGCCATGTTTCCGTCGAAGATTTGGAGCTCGTTAGCTTTAAGCGACTGGAAATACGTTTGGGCGCGCGGAGTTCCCCATAGGGCAAAAAGCGCGGCGCAATGAGTCGCCGTGCTCCCGAAGAGAGGATAGGCCATGCCTATCCTGGCCCTCCATCGCGGCTCCGCCAGATCGGCCATACTTTTGGGCGCGTTCGCCGTCGGCTCCATGGCCGTGTTGATGACGAGCACACGCGCCCGCGCGGCAAATCCGGTCCAACATCCCTCGGGGTCCTTGAACGATTCGGGAATGTCCCTGGAACCGGGAGAGGCGTAAGGCTCCAAGAGTCCTTCGCGTTTCAGATAAATCGTTCGGAGGATTTCATTGTTCCAAAAAACGTCACAGCGCGGACGGGCGCGTTCCGCAATGAGGCGATTTACCAAGCCGACGGTTTTCGCGGCCTCCGAGTCATAGACTGCCCGGACCTGAATTCCGGTGCGTGCTTCAAAATCCTTGAGGATCGGCTCGGAGTAGATTTGATCCAGAGCCGTATAGATGATGACTTCCGATTTTGCGCCCGGATCGCCCTTTTCCTTGGAAGCTTTACCGCAACCAAAGATAAAGGGGAGCAGCACGACCCAACGAAGCGTGAAGTTGATTCGGCTTGTTCGCACGAGGCTTCTCATCAGCATTCCGAATGGGTCCCGTGACCGGTTATAGTCTTTGATAAAGTTAAACGAACGAGGGGGCAAAAAGCCTGTGAAATATGTTGGTTGGGGGACGTTGAACTTTGAACTGCAGGGGCGGGCGTTCCATGATCAGCCACGGTTGCCCTTGCAAGGGACGGCTTTTCCGGGTAATGCGCGGGTATGACTTGCAAGATTCCTAAAAGTGCTCTGATCCAGGCCAGCCTGAGCAGCTCTTCATGGTTGGCGGAAGTTTGACGCGGAAGGGTGTTTCGTGCTTGAATGCAGGCGTCTGAGGATTAGTCCGCCCGGTCCAAGTCTTCGCGAGGATTCAACATGCCTCTTGATCTGCTCCGTAAAATCAAAGCCATCCGGTTGCGCCTGCAATGGATTGAATTCTGCCGGCGGTTTTTTCTTACCGTCGGATGGGTTTGTCTGGCACTTTTCATCTATGTGCTCGCGAGTAAACTGGTAACTCTACCAAGTCCCTACACACCGGAGCTTGCGCTGCCGTGGGTGGCGGGGGCAGGGCTGCTGTGGATCGTCGCGTGGACGTGGTTTCGGCGCGTTCGGCTATTCGACGCCGCCGTTCGCGCGGACGAGACCCTCGGGCTTAAAGAGCGACTTTCTTCCGCCCTCCTGATCCGCCAACCGCGCAACGAAGCCGAGATCGCAGTGTTACAGGATGCCAGCCAAACCGCCGAGGGCATTCGACCTCTTCGACATTTCCCCTCCAATCTCAAACGGGAGTTCCGGTGGGCGGCAATTCCACTGACGGCGCTTGTAGCGCTTTGGTTGCTCATGCCGCAATTCGACCTCGTGGCGAAGCGGGCCGAAAAAAAGACCGAGCTCATGGAGGTCAAAACCCAGGTCAAGAAAGAGGCCGCAAAGGAACTTGAAGGACTCGCAAAACAGGTGGCCGAGACTACGGAATTGAAGCAAACCCAACTGGCAAAAGATGTCCAGATTGAGATGGCCGCCCTGGCGAAGAAAATCGGGGAGAAGCAGGTGGATTCGGAAGAGGCGATGGCCAAGCTTTCGAAGATGTCCGACAAAATCGCCGAGCGGCAGGCCGATCTGGAAAAGAAACTCGCGAAGGCGGGCAACATGCAGAATCTTGGCGAAGGCAAGATGACGCGCGAGATTTCGAAGGCGCTGGAAAAAGGGAACTTCGCCAAGGCGGCGGACGCGCTTGAAGAACTGAAGAAGAAAATGGAAAGCGGCCAGCTGTCCAAGGAAGAGAAAGAATCGCTTCAAAAAGAAATGAAGGCGATGGCCGAGAAGATGGGTAAAGACTCCCCCGCGGGAAAGGCGCTCGCGAAAGCTGCGGAGAAGATGGCCGAGGGCAAGATGGCCGAGGCGATGGGCGAGATGGAAAACGCCATGGGCGAGATGAAGGACATGGAAGCGATGCTGAAGGAAATGAAAGAGTGCGACTCGCTGAAATATGACATGGACGCGCGAAACAAGGCGATGAGCGGGAAGCCCGGAATCTGCGAAAGTTGCGGAAAGAAGGCCATGGCCGGCAAGAAACTCTGCAAAGGGTGCGACGGGATCGGAGAGTGGAAAGCGGGCGAGAATCGTCAACGCAGCAATGGCCGGAGTTCGGGAGGGCCGGGTATCGGCAACGGCGGCGAAGTGAACAAAGGGGAAGGCGACGTGGGATTCGACAAGACCCGCGTAAAGGGCGACGTCACCAAAGGGAAGATTATTTCCAAAATGAAGATTGCGGGGGAGCAAAACATCGGCGAGGTTACGACGGCCTATGAAGAAATGAGAATGGAATACGAGCAGCGGGCCGAGGACACGATTTCCAACGAAGTGCTTCCGCTCGAAAAGAAGACGCTGGTTCGCGAGTATTTTGACGCGATCAAGGCCGGGAAGGAACCCGAGGCCGGCAAAGAGGCCGAAGCGGACAAGCAAACCGATGCGGACCATGCTCACGATGGCGACAATCACGACGGCCACGATCACGCAGCGGAGCAGGCTCCGGCCAAACCTTAATCCCGGGTTCCTGTAAAAGGCTACCCCCCACCGACCATCTGAATAATCTCAACCCGGTCGCCCTCGTGGATTGATGTTTCAGCGAAGTGATCTTTTTTAATTACGGCGTCGTTGATCATCACGGCAACGCGCTGACCTTTGATCTCCTTGATTTCGAGGAGGGATTCAACAGTCGCGAGGGCTTCGTGCGAAAACGGAGTGCCGTTCAGCGTGATTTGCATGAGGCTACTTTCTCCCAGGCACGTCTTGGGCACGCCGAAATCCCATAAACATAGGGTGGTACATTCCGCACAGAAGAATATCGTCGTTTCCGCAACCAAGGAAATAATAGCTATAATTGATGGGTGTGCGCTTTATCATGGCACGCTGATGCTCCATTCTCTGGAGTGCTATTCCGGTTTGGAGTCCAGGTGGGGTCGAAGTATTGAAGTCCAAAGTTTATACCCTTCGCCATTTAAATGAAGACCATCGGAAACGAAGAGTTCCTTTCGAGGTTGTCCGTCGTTTCCCAAGATCGGTGTGCCGGCGTCGACGTAATCAAAGAGCGTGTCCTGCTTAAAAAAGTCACGGATAAGCTCGTTCGCCTTTTGTCCCTTATCGACGATTTTCCAACGCGCAATGCTCGGCTTGATGCTGATAAAAATGATCCGAGTTTCGGGTAGTGTGTCATGAACAATCTTAACGAATCCTTTGAAATCCTCGCAAACTTGCTCAGGGGTTTTACCCAGCGCGAGATCATTATCGCCCGCATAGAAGACGACGGTTTTGGGTTTGTAAGGAACCACGATACGGTTGGCGTAATAGACTGAATCGGAAATCTCCGAGCCGCCGAAACCACGATTCATGACCGGCAGGTCGGGGAACGATTCCTTTACATTCCACATGCGGATGCTCGAACTTCCGACGAAAAGGATCGGGTCCTTGGGCGGCGGGTTTTGTCGATCCTGCGCCTCAAAGGCCTGGATGTCCTTTTCCCAACGAGTTGGACTCCTGGCGGGGGGGGCTTCTGCATGCGCTGGCCACTGAAACAGGCCCAATGAGACCACAATCCAGAAGGCAGGATTCCTCATGGACCGCAGGATTGGAGAAACCATGTTCGCTCCTTTGCGACCCATCATCTATAACCACCGACGAGAATCGCCTGATCGAAAGACACTCCTTGATACCCCGCATTTTTAACGATGGATTCGAATTCGCGATAGAGTGCTCGTTGATCGATTCCTTTCGAATTGCCGCGCATAAACTCGGAACTCCAATATTCAACAGGCCATTCAAGTTCAACGCAGGCAAGGCGTCCGTAGCCTTTATATCTTTCCGGAATGTTTTTAAGGATGGCCGTTACGTTTTCCGAACCTCCTGTCAGGCTCGTTTGATTGCTCCGAGCAACCAGGTTTCTGACCGAGATTCTATTCCAACTGGAGAAATGAATCCGGGCTTCAGCTTCGGACGGGCTTTTAGTCCCGCAGCCCAATGCGATCGGAAGAAGCTGCGGAGGGGGTGGGTAAAGGAATCGATTCAGGCAATAGGTCCAGAGCCGATAACCCTCCAAATTCAGATAAAGCCCGTCGCGCGCAAAAAGCTCCTGGTGTAACTCATCGTTCAAATCCCACATCGGTGTATCAACATCGACGTACGAAAACAGCTCGCGACCGACCCTCAAAAGCCGAGAACACTCGTAGCGAATTTGATCATTATTTCCCCAGACACCGAAATTAAAACCAAGGAGAGTTTCCCGCCAAGGGCCTCGGAGACACCAATTCATTGCGGCCTCGTCCAGCTTTTTCTGCTCATTTTGAATTGCGGCTGAATTGTACCAATGGAGTCCAAAGTCCTTGATGAGGAGATTCGTCTCCCGAAACTTCGCGAGAAACCTTCCGTGCGCGGAGCTTGGCCTGATGCCAATGAAGATGATTTCCGTCCGGGGTAGTTGCTCGTGGATGACCTCAACGAAAGTCTCGAAGTCTTCAAGGACCTGCTCGGGAGTCTTGCCAGTTTCGTTATCATCGGCATTTGCGTAAGAGCTGCCCGCGATCTCGGCTTCACCAACAGAGAGGACAATGGTTGTTGGCTTATAGGGAAAGATTAGGCGATCGGCGTAAAAAATCAGGTCGGTTAACTCAGCTCCACCAAAGCCGCGATTCAGGACCGGCAAATTAGGAAAGGATTTCTCGACGTTGTACAGCCCGATGCTGGCGCTCCCGAGGAATAGAATCGGGTTCCTGGGCGGAGGGCTGAGGCGATCCTGCACTTCGAAGGCCTGGATCTCCTTTTCCCAGCGCGCGGGGCGGGGCTCTGCGGAAAACGAATGGCCGGCAACAAGAAGAAAAAGGACCGGAAAGATCGAAAAGGGCAAGATTCGGGCTCGCCCTGCCGGCGCAATCTGAATTTCGTTTGTGCTTATTGTCTTGCCAATCACCATTGACGAATTTTACCCTTTCCTCTGTTCTTTGCTTAGGAAATTCTTTGTGCAACTCATGGCGACGCCCACTCACGGTCCTCTGCATCAAGCATCCACCCCGACAACTTCCGAACTTGGGGAGGGTACGTCAGATGTGCCACAAGTATCCGTCGTGATTCCCGCGTATAATGAATTGAAGCGGCTGCCGCCCACGTTGCGCGCGGTTGAGAAGTATTTGAGCGAGAACTTTGGATCGTGGGAAATTCTCGTGGCCGATGATGGCTCGACCGATGGGACAATTGAATTAGTCCGGCCGCAATTTCCACGGGTTCAGTTCATCGAGGCCCCAAGAAATATGGGTAAGGGAGCGGCGGTGCGGCGCGGGATGCTTACGGCCCGGGGGAAGATCGTGCTCTTCAGCGATGCGGACTTATCGACTCCGATTGAGGAGTTGGGCGAGATGAGCCGGATTCTGGGGCAAGAGGGTTACGACTGCGTGATCGCATCGCGAGACCTTCCGGGTTCCAAACTTGAAGTGCACCAATCGTGGTACCGGGAACTGTCGGGCAAGGTTTTCAATTTTCTCGTGCGGATGCTTTCCGGCCTCCCGTTTCAAGATACACAATGCGGGTTCAAGCTTTTTACCCGCCGGGCGGCGCGCGCAATTTTCAGCCAGGCACGGAGCGATCGGTTTGCGTTTGACGTCGAGGTTCTGATGATTGCGCGGAAGCTCGGGTGCAAGACCTTCGAGCAGCCCGTGCGCTGGATCAACGATGCGGAAGGATCGAAGCTTCATTTCATGACAGACGGTCCGAAAATGGTCTTGGATATTTTGCGGTTTCGATGGTGGTCCCTGAGGGGAGTTTATTCGAGATCGAAGCCACTGGCAGAGCTGGAAAAGAAGTAACATCCCGGTCGTAACCATCCGCTTCTTGACACCATCCCCGGCGCTCTCTATAACCATGCCTTACTGTCCTTCGGGCAAAAAAACCCATTCTCGCCGGTCATTGCAGCGGTTCCATGAGCACCCTTCGTCGAGCTTTAATCAGCGTTTCGGATAAATCGGGCATTGTCGAATTTGCGCGTGGGCTCGGCGAGCTTGGATTCGAAATTATCTCGACCGGCGGAACCCTGCGGACGCTGGCGGATGCCGGCGTTCAAGCGACGGCCGTTTCGGAGGTGACGGGTGTTCCGGAAATTCTTGGCGGACGCGTGAAGACGTTGCATCCGTCAATCTTCGGCGGCATTCTCGCCCGGCGCGACCTGGGCGAGGACATGAAGACGCTTCGCGAGCATGGGATGGCGCAGATCGACGTCGTCGTCGTGAATCTATATCCTTTCGAGCAAACCGCTGCAAAGGCAGGCGTATCGGATCCGGAGATTATCGAGCAGATCGATATCGGAGGCCCCTCGCTCCTGCGCGCCGCGGCGAAGAATCATCTCTTCATTTATCCAGTTGTCGATCCGGCGGATTACGCCGAAGTGCTGCGCGTGCTCGGCGAGAAACGCGAAGCCGATGGGTTAGCTTTTCGGCGGCATCTTGCAAGCAAGGTTTTCGAGCACTGCTCGACTTATGACCGGGCGATTGCGGGTTACCTTCGCAGCCATTCGCGCGGCTCGGATCAGTCGGCGAACAAGGATGAATCGCATCCCCAGGATGCCGAGTTACCAGAAAAATTCCGGCTGGATTGGCCCATTACGCAACGGCTGCGTTATGGCGAAAACCCGCATCAGAAGGCGGCATTTTACGCCGATCCCAAGGCGGCGGCGCCGAATCTGGCGCTTTGCCGGCAACTTCAGGGCAAGGAGCTTTCGTATAATAACTATCTTGACGGTGACGCGGCACTCGAGATGGTGCGCGAATTCGAAGAGCCGGCTGTTTCGATCATGAAGCACGCCAACCCTTGCGGCATGGGACGAGGGGAAACCATCCTGCAGGCTTATGAACGCGCGCTCAAAAGCGATCCAGTCTCGGCATTTGGAGGGATCGTTGGGCTGAATCGGCCCGTGGATGCGGCGACCGCCGAAATTATGGCATCACTTTTTCTCGAAGTTATTCTTGCGCCTTCGTTTGATGCGGCGGCGTTGTATACGCTTGGGAAAAAGAAGAATCTGCGACTGCTGGAAGTCGGCGAGATCAGGCCGCGTGAGGCGAGCCTAAGCTATCGTAGCGTCACCGGGGGGATGCTGGCGCAGACGACCGATATCTCGCTCGTTCCCCGCGAGATGATGACGGTAATTTCCAAGGCGCAGCCAGAGCCGGAGGATTGGGAAGCATTAATATTCGCCTGGAAGGTCGTGCGCTGGGTCCGATCCAATGCGGTTGTCTACGCGACCCGAGAGCGGACCGTTGGAATAGGCGCGGGCCAAATGAGCCGGATCGACGCGGCGAAGTTCGGGATGCTCAAGGCGGAGGAGATCAGTCCGGGCGCGCTGCGGGGGGCCTACGTCGCTTCAGACGGGTTCTTTCCGTTTCGGGACGTGGTAGATTTGGTGGCGAAAGCAGGAGTTCGCGCGATCATTCAGCCCGGCGGTTCAATGCGGGATGAAGAAAGCATTGCGGCGACAAATGAACATGGGCTGATTATGGTATTTACCGGGCAGAGGCATTTTAGGCACTAGGAAGACGAACCGCAGAGACAGAGTCGCAAGAGCAGTATCCCCAGCGCAACGCTGTGTCTCCACCGTAAACTCCGAGGTAAGATAACTTGCCGGAATCGCAACCCCTCATCGCCATTGTCATGAGCAGCTTAAGCGATTATGACGCCGTCAAGCCGGGCGTGGATCTCATCGAGGGCTGGGGTGTGCCGTACGAGATTCTCGTGGCTTCGGCCCATCGGACCCCGGAGCGTGTGGCACGATGGGCGGCGACGGCTGAAATTCGCGGGCTACAGGTGATCATCGCGGCTTCGGGGATGGCGGGGCATCTGCCGTCGGCCGTGGCGTCGCGAACGCAGTTGCCGGTCATCGGCATTCCCATTGAAACAGGCGCGCTGCAGGGAACCGATGCGCTTTTTTCCATCGTTCAGATGCCGAGCGGAGTTCCTGTTGCAGCCGTGGGGATCAATGCAGGAGTCAACGCGGCTCTTCTGGCGGTGCAGATTCTGGCGCGCCATGATGCGCGCTGGCTGGCGCCGCTGAATAAGTACCGGCGCGAGATGCCGGCACGAATCGACCAGCAGAACGGGCAATTGAAAATCGAACGCCCGGGGGCGATCTGGAGTTCACTGGAAGAAATGTCCGAGGAGTCGCCACTTCGAATCGTGCCTCGTACGAAAGGCTCCCGGGAAGCCGAAACCGAAGAGCCGCCCGAACCGAAGCCAGAGCGGCCGACAAGGCCCCCGGCCTCAAAGAAAAATCCAACCCCGGCAGAATCGAAGAGTGAGCAGAGTGCGCCTCCGAAGCACCCCCCTTCTTCGCGAACGCAAGGGCCACGAATCGGGCGCGTGAAGATCGATGCCGATCTGATGCCAATCGAACTAATCGAACAGGCGGTTGATTGCCTCCTGGAAGGGGGTGTGCTTGCCCTGCCGACGGATACCGTTTATGGTTTGGCCGTGGACGCGACCAACGTCGAGGCGGTGCAGAAACTGTTTGCCTTGAAGGAGCGTTCGCCGAACCGTTCGATTGCGATCTTTATCGATTCGCAACGGACATTGAATTCCATCGCGAAGAATTTAACCCCCGATGTTCGCAGCATGCTCGAAGCTTTCTGGCCCGGCCCGCTCACGGTGGTGTTCGAGAAACAGGGGCGAGTATTCAATCACGTCGCTCCGGGTGCGACCATCGGGATCAGAATTCCCGATCACCCCGTTCCGCTGACGTTGATGCAGGAGCTTCGGCGGCCCCTGGCGTGCACATCGGCAAATCTCCGCGGTCAGGTCGAAGCGCAGTCGGCCGATGAGGTGGAGGAAATTTTTGACGGCAGCCTGGACCTGATTCTCGATGGCGGAACGCTCGAGGCACAGCCCGCCTCGACCGTCATCGATGTTACGGAAGTCCCTTATCGCGTTCTGCGAGAAGGGAGCATCACAAGGACCCAACTCGCCGCGGTGGTCGGCGATTTAATACAAATGGACGAAGGAGAAAATCAATGAAGCTTGGTGTTTTTAGCGCGTTGTTCGCGAACAAGCCGCTCGGCGAGGCATTGGACATCATCAAAGGCGCAGGGCTGGAGATGGTGGAGATTGGCACGGGAAACTACCCGGGGAATCAACACTGTCCGACAGACAAATTGTTAAAGTCAGCCGACGCCCGGAAGAGATTTCTGGATGAGATCCACAGTCGAGGGCTGGGGCTCTCAGCGCTTTCATGCCACGGCAATGCGCTTCATCCCAACAAGAAAATCGCCAAGGAAAATGACGATGTCGCGAAGAAGACCATCCGGCTTGCAGAGATGCTCGGCGTCAAAGTGGTCGTTGATTTTTCAGGCTGCCCGGGCGACGGTCCCAACGCGAAAGGCCCGAACTGGGTGACGTGTCCCTGGCCACCCGATTACTTGGATATTCTCAAATGGCAATGGGACAAGATGGTCATACCCTATTGGAAGAAGCATGCAGCTTTCGCCAAAGACCATGGAATCAAAATTGCGATCGAGATGCATCCCGGCTTCGTCGTGTATTCCCCTGAAACCCTGATGAAGTTACGCGCGGAAACGGGCGACACTGTTGGGGCAAATCTTGATCCGAGCCATCTTTTCTGGCAGGGAATTGATCCGGTTAAATCCGTTCACTACCTCGGCAAGGCCGTGCATTACGTTCACGCGAAGGACACTTTTATTAATCCCTATACGACAGCGACGTGCGGCGTGCTAGATACCAAGCATTACGGTGATCTCGCGGGGCGGTCGTGGCTTTTCCGCTCCTGCGGTTGGGGGCATGGGCGCGAATTCTGGAGCGAGTTTGCGAGCGCGCTGCGCATCGTTGGCTACGATCATGTTCTCAGCATCGAGCACGAGGACAGCCTCATGGCGCCGATGGAGGGATTGACGAAGGCGATTGAATTCCTGCGAGAGGTTATCATCAGCCAGCAGCCTGGCGAGATGTGGTGGGCGTGAGGAATTGCGTAATTAATGGCGAATGTGGAATAAGAATCGAAGAGAGTCAGTCGGTGAAAAATTCTTTGGGGTCGCAATTGCGACCTCAAAGAACCAGTTTACAGAGCATGTCGCAGTCCTGCTCGCGAACGTTCTGAACAGTCCTACGGCGGTGGAAGCCAGTATACTGGTCGTTCGTGCATTTGTTCGACTCCATGAAATCGGGATGAGTCACAAGGACCTCGCGCGCAAGATCGTGGATCTCGAAAAGAAATATGACTCTCGATTCCCGTTCGTAACCGACGCAATCGGCGCAGTAAACCTTCAAGGAAACGAGCACTCGTGATCATGGGGGAACCTAATGCATACGAAGGCATTCTGAGTGGCATTCGCGTGCTGGAGATCGCCACATATATTTTCGCTCCCGCCGCGGCGACGGTGATGTCGGACTTTGGCGCCGAAGTGATCAAGATCGAAAACCCGCCGACGGGGGATCCCTATCGTTACCTGCATCTTGTTCCTCCGTTGCCTTCCGCCGAAATGGATTATTGCTGGATCCTCGATGGCCGGAACAAGAAAAGCGTTGCACTGAATTTGCAGACGGAAGAAGGACGCGATGTCCTGATGGAGCTCGCGAGGCGAGCGGATGTTTTGATTACTAATTTTCGGCCCTCGATCGTGAAGAAACTCCGCCTCGACTATGAGGATCTTCAGGCGTTGAACAGCCGCCTTATTTATGCCCAGGTGACGGGTTATGGAGAGCACGGCGACGAGGTCGAGAAGCCGGGCTACGACATGACGGCTTACTGGGCGCGGTCGGGATTGATGGACAACGTGCACAACGGCGATTCAGAGCCGTGCCTTTCGCTGGCGGGCATGGGGGATCACCCAAGTTCGATGGCGCTGTTCGGCGCAATCATGATGGCGCTTTTTGACCGCGAGCGGACGGGCAAAGGAACCAAGGTTTCAACGTCGCTGATGGCGAACGGGGCGTGGGCAAACGCATGCATGATCCAGGGGGCGCTGTGCGGATCGCAGGCGTACATCAAGCGGACTCGCACGACTGCTCACAATGCGATGGTGAACCATTATGCAGCGCGGGATGGCGAGCGATTTATCCTTTGTTGCGTGCAGTCCGAGAAGGACTGGCCGAGGGTTTGCCGTGCGATTGGGCGCGACGATTTGATAAAGGACGCCCGTTTTCAGACGCCCGCGTTGCGGAGGACGAACGGCGTTGAGCTAATTGCCATTTTTGATGCGGAGTTTGCCGCGAAGGAGATTGCGGAATGGAAACAAATCTTCGCGAAGCACGAAATCCCCTGGAGTCCCGTCGCGACACTCGACGAAATTGTAAGCGATCCGCAAATGGCGGCGAACGATGTTTTCATCGAATTCGATCATCCGGAATTCGGATGCCAGCGGACGGTCAACAGTCCGATTTTTTTACAGGGGTCGGAGAAGCGCAAGCCCACTGCCGCACCGAAATTAGGTCAGCACACGGGGGAAGTGTTGCGAGAAATTGGGTATGCGGAAGAGAGCATTGAAGCTATGACGAGAAAGGGTATCCTACGTTGAAATAGGAGAGCGTAGGTGCGAACGGAGCGCCGTTACCCTGTCGCAGTTTTGGCGAGGGCGATGACCTCTTTTTAACCGCCGGAAGATCATGTCTTTCTCACCAATTCCTAAAGTTTAATCTGGACGCGCTGAAGTGAACGCAAGATGCTGGCAGCCAATCTAACCTATTCTCTGCATCGCATTTACAAATTCTCTGCCTGAGAGAGGAGCTGGAAGGGGTTTGCCGTCCTGTTGGTAAAGTTGGATGCTTTCTTCAACAATATTGCAGAGTTCATCAAATACTTGGCGCGCATCGGACCCGTGGCAGCCGCCATAGATCAATTCGGGGCAGCTGCCAATGAAACATCCATCGTCCTCAGACCACTCAACAATTTTGACGTATTTATCGCTCAGGCTCATTTCTCCGACTCCTCAATCGCAAGTTTAGCCGCCTTTTCCTGGTAATGCAAAACATCGGCTCCAAGATTTCCGGAGACCGTCACGGGTTTGGGCACATTGGGGTGAACGAAATTTCGATGATTTCCTTTGCCTCCCCTGTCAACAAAGCCTGACTTCTTCAAGTCCCGGATAAGTTCACGAACTTTTCGAGGCATTGTTCACTTCCCAGACGGTCGCGCAGGACTAGCCCTTTATTTTCACAAGGGTCTGATGGAATGTCGCAGGTAAGGGGGCCTCAAACGTTAGCTGCTGTCTGCTGTGCGGGTGTGTGAATGTCAGCGTTTTTGCATGCAGCGCCAACCGCCTGCTCCCGTGCACGCGGTTCCCATACTTCGCATCGCCGACGATTGGCCAGCCCTGATCCGCCAGATGTACCCGGATCTGATGCTTGCGCCCTGTGAGCAACAGTATTTCCAGAAGCGTCTGCCGTCCCATTCGTTTCAGGACGCGGTATTGTGTATGCGAGAGTTTTCCCTTTCGCGGGTCAGGCGTCGAATAAACCGTAAAGGCCGAATTCTCTGCGAGGTATGAGGTGATCGTGCCCTCGGGTTCCTTGGGGCATCCTTCCACAACCGCCAGGTAGGTCTTTTGGGTAGTCTCCCACTCCCCCTGCAGGGAGCGCTTCGCTTCCTCGTTTCTGGCGAAAACTAAAACTCCCGAAGTGTCCCGGTCCAAGCGGTGTACGATGAAGACGCGGTTTCTTGATTTTGGATTTCCCTTCCTGACGTAGTCCGTCAACAAGGAATAGGCTGTCCGCTCATCGCCGCGCCCCGTTGCGATGGTCAGGAGTCCGGCCTCCTTGTTCACGACAAGAACATCCCGGTCCTCATAAAGGATATCCACCCCCCTGGGTCGATGCTTTCCCGGGATCGTCGTCCTGCTTTTATTCACGGAAATCGATCAATTACGGTTTTATTGGGCCCTGAATCAACTCGAAGCGTTTCTCGGAACTTTCGCCCTTCTTCCTTGCGGGATGCCGGATTACCTGAAGTCGCGATTCATCGAACAGGGACTGCGAGGGGCCCTCCCTGCTCGCTACGGCGACGATGGCATTGTGAAGAGCCTTGCCGGGTTCATTCTCCGCCTGTCCCAGTACGTTGCGGCCCCGGGCACTGACGCTCGTCAGTGTTACTCCTGTTGCATCTTCCGATTGAAACCAGAATGCGGCGTTCCTGGATTCCGGCGCAGCTTTTTTCACGCGATATACGACACGCGCAACCGGACCGGATGGATAAGCGCGCGTTGCATTGGAGTTGGCCACCCAGTAGTCCACAGTACCGCGCCGGGGATTGACGGTATTCGCGAGATGGGCATCGAAAGGCATTTTCTCGTGGAAGCCGCCGTCATAAATGTTCAACCCGTCCACGATGTAATTATCTTCATCGGCGTCGAGAATCTCGACCGTTTCGGGGTCGTAACGAAGCTGAAAGCGGAGTTCGTCGAATTCCACGAGCAGGGGGTTCATCACGACCACGTCCATCGTCGAAACGCCCCCCCGGGTTACATTCTTCTCCCTGGGAACCAAGGCGAGATGAACGCCTCGATTTTTGGCTGGGTCGGGAATGGTGGGATCTTCGCCGGGTTGCACGATCCGTAATGCTTCGTCGTTTTCCTCCGTCTCCTCCTCGGACTCAAAAATCCGGACCTCAAGCGGCACGAGGCCGTCGTTCCCGATATCGGAAAGCTCCAGAGCGTTGGTCGCCCCTGCAAACAGGCCGCTCTCCTCTCCGGGGGGAGGCTCGATGGAGACGATGGCGGTCGTCGGCCCCTGGCGGGCGGCCCAATTGATTGTCGCGATGGGTTGAAGAACCTGCGTGTTGGGCGATTTAAAGATGCCGTGGATATGAATATACCCGCTTTCGCGCTGAACCTCGTGCCTGGGCTCGCCCGCGAGCTGCTCCTTGATGTCCTTCAAATTGATCCAAACGGGATCGAGAACCTCGGGCTGAAAATGAAGCCATAGATCGATGCGATCGATCGGCAGGCCTTTGTCATTAAAAAAGACGAGGGAGCTGGAAAAGCGATGATCCTTCGTCGTCTTGACCTGGGAGGGCTGAAAATAAAGCGTCGTGCTGCGGATCGCCGGATTGATAACAAAGGCCGGCAATGGGACGCTTTCAGCCTTGCCGGAAGTTTTACCTTTGGCCGCGCCGGCCTTGGCGCCCTTCGGAACCGCCGACTTCCCTTGGGCTGCTGCCCGGGCAGGCGCCCCCGTCACTGGAGTGGGGACGATTCCGGTGCTTGTCTTATCCTTATCTCTTCTCGATCGCCGTGAACTGTCGCGATCCCTTTTGGAACGGCGGGTCGATGAATCAGTACCCTCGGTTCCACTACGGTTTGAAGAGCCGAATCGGCTTGACGACGAATTATTGAAAGAGGATGAACTATTCAAAGAGGAGGAATTAGTTAAACCGGGGGTACTTCTACGTCGCAAATTCGCGTTGTAGGTCTCGGGATTGAAATTGTTGGCAACGTTCGGCGGGAGGACCTGCGCAATTCCGACCGTGGGGAGAAGCGTAAAAAGCGCGAGGCCCAAGCCAAGCGCTAATGCCAGAAATGAAAATCTTGCCCGCATGATTTGAAACCGATCCAGCCCCGACGCAGCGGCCTATGGCGAAAGGCCAACAGCCGACTTGTGATTTTCACCTTTTTCCGGTGATTCCCGCCATTGCAATCTGCCCTTAGAGAGATGTCCGATCAATTTGGCCGGTAATGGCCACCCCGACTAGTCCGATTCTCCATTGCTGCGAACAAGACCGCCAACGCGGCTTGAACGCCGTTGCGAAGCCCAATCAAATCATCGGTTATCTTGGATCTTGCGTAGAAAGTTTCCACTTCGCTCTGAAGTTCGCGGAGGATTTGCCGGGCCCGCCGCATCCGTTTGTCGGTTCGAACCAAGCCCACGTAGTTCCACATCGTGTACTTGATCGTCAACCAGTCCTGCAAGATCAATGCCGGGTCGATTTGTTCCCGCTCGTCGACCCACGGTTCAATGGGGGGATGTTCATGTCGGGGGCGACTCTTCAGCTTGTCAGCGATGTCGCGGCCGGTGAAATGTCCAAAGACCAGACCTTCCAGGAGCGAAGTCGAAGCAAGGCGGTTGGCCCCGTGAAGTCCGGTGCATGCCACCTCGCCAACCGCCCGCAGGCGGGCGATTGAGGTGTTGCCCTCAAGATCGGTCGCAATCCCTCCGCAGCTATAGTGCGCCGCTGGAACGACAGGGATGGGCTCCGCTGTCATGTCCACCCCATGCTTCAGGAGTTCGTGATAAATTCCGGGAAATCGCTCGCGGATCCATTGCGCCGGTTTATCCGAAATGTCGAGCAGAACCGACGGCTCTTCCGTCGTCAGCATCTCCTCATGGATCGCGCGGGCGACGATATCGCGCGGCGCCAGTGATCCGCGGGAATCATATTTTTCCATGAATGAGGTTCCGTCGCGCCGGATCAATCTTGCACCTTCGCCGCGGAGGCTTTCTGAAATCAGGAAGCGAGGCGCGGTTTCGTGAAAAAAGGCCGTCGGATGGAATTGAATGTATTCGAGGTTCAGGAGGCGAGCTCCCGCACGATACGCCATGGCAATCCCATCGCCGCGAGCGCCGCGGGGATTGGTTGTATGCAGGAAGAGCTGGCCAAGGCCCCCCGTCGCGAGGACGGTTTCCTGAGCCAAAAATGTTCGCACCCGTTGCTCCTCGCGCATAAAGACGTAGGCTCCGACGCACGTCAGCGGCTTATAAATATCCAACGGGCGGCGCGAATGGTGGCTGAGCGTCAGCAGGTCCACCGCGGCTCCGCCGCGCACGACTTGAATGCGCGGATGTTCCTCAACGGCCTTGTTCAATGCTGCTGTGAGCGCCACCCCGGTCTGATCATGGGCATGAATGATTCGGCGGATGGAATGCGCCGCCTCGTCGGTAATATCCAGTTCCCCTTCCGCCGTTCGATCGAATTGAACCCCCAGCCGATCGACCAAAATCTCCTTTACCAAACGCGGCCCGTTCTCCGCGAGGAGCCGGACCGCCGGAGGATGGCAAATCTCCGCTCCGGCCCGTTGAATATCCTCGGCCAGGATTTGGGGTGAATCCTCCTTTCCGGAATAAATGATTCCCCCCTGGGCCCAATACGTATTGGCCTGCGCGGGATTGAAACTCCGCTCTTTCCAGCACAGTGGGATCCGAAGCTTGGAATTCACGTGACTTGAAGTCGC
>JADMIO011260224.1_pt1 | contig 97023 bp, 76 predicted proteins | sample 8958161 | NCBI WGS metagenome assembly JADMIO01 (sample SAMN16585339, study PRJNA669376) | soil metagenome | isolation source: Crop rotation soil | place: USA: Cullars Rotation, Alabama | collected 2011
GCCGCGACTTCAAGTCACGTGAATTCCAAGCTTCGGATCCCACTGTGCTGGAAAGTCCATAACCGGTAATTTCAGCATAAATGATTTTGTGATTGAGTTGCTTTACTGATTGGTAATCCAATCCAACTTTCTCCATAACGCCCGGACGAAAATTGTGTGTCAGGACATCCGCCTCTTTGATTAGTTGTTTTACGATGGCAACATCATTGGGATTTTTCAAATCGGCAGCAAAGCTTTCTTTGTTGCGGTTGATGGTATGAAACAACAAGCTGCTTTCATCGGCCCATAAATTTTTAATGGCCAACTGCCGGCAAGCATCACCGCTTTTGGGACGTTCGATCTTAATTACCCTTGCGCCCATATCGGCCATACGCAATCCGGCCGATGGACCGGAAAGATACTGGCTGAACTCCAAAATAGTGATTCCTTTCAGGGGTAAATGGCTCATGCTTTCACCTTTCTTTGTTGAAGAGAATGTTGATAAATTTTGTTCATTTCTTTTAACACACTTTCAGCTTTACCACCGCTCATTAAATACTGATGTAACGGATTGCCGGCTTCATCCTGAAAATGAAGATAACCGTTATACCGTGGACGCATATAGCCTCTTTCCATAGTGGGTAAAACGTTGGTAAAATAGTTACTGCACAAAAGGTTCGCCACATTGTTTGTCCAGGCAGCCAAATGTCCGGGCTGACCTCCGTGCTCTACATATACCGTCGATTGAACAGTTGAAGAGACAACTTGTTCCGCAAACGCAACCGCCAGGTCTTTGTGCTGACTAAAAGCAGAAACAGCAATCCCCGTTCCACCGATGGTACTGCGAAGCTTTTCCCCGGGTTTAAATTCAACCAGATCAGTATAGTAAAGCAGGTTTTTTGCATACCCCTTCCTTGAATAATTGGAGTAACCATAAGCAAAGGGGCAGTACCAATAATCATCTTCTTTCGACATGATTTCTGCCACAGCGATGGGATTGAACGAAAAGAATTTTTTATCAACCAAAGACCAAAGTTCCTGCATGGTATCCAATGCTTTCAATCCCGTTTCGGAATCTATGACTTCATCTTCGTTCTGAAAAGGTTCTTTACCGTGTGCAATACAGAACATGTAAAAATTCATCAGCAGGTCAATCGGAATCGCCGGAACAGCCACTTTCCCTTCCTTTGCCAAATCAATCACATGACTCCAGGTCTGCGGAAGGCTCGCTTTATTTTTTTCAAACAAATCTTTCCGATAACTTGCAACCGGGGTGGCTGCATCGATCGCTAATGCCCATTGATGCCCGCCATAATGATAGCTGATGTGTGATTGACCAACTGTATGTTTCAATTGGTCATCCAAATATTCTTTTGATAAATGTTCATCTAAGGGAAGCACACAATTGGTAGCGGCAGCACATCCCACCCAAGGGTGATCAATAATTAACAGGTCATAGTGTTCTGTTAGCTGTTCGATAGGAAAATCGGCAAACTCTTGTAAGGTTCTTTTTTTCCAGATCACTTCTACCTGTGGGTTTAATTCGGAAAACCGCTGTGCATAAGCCAGTAGTGGTGTGATGCCCCGGCTATGTCCCCAGGTGATACCTTTCAATACTATTTTCTCCATATTGTGAATGGTGAATGGTCAATGGTGAATGGTGAATCTTCTAACGAATATTTTTCTAACAAGAGGTAGTTGTTAGAGACAGCTAAATTCACCATTGACCATTTGCCATTGACGTTTTTAATAACCAGGGTTTTGAACCAACAACGGATTGTTGTCCAATTCATATTGCAAGAAAGGCAACATATAGTATTTTGGATCAAACACAAGCGGTGTACCTGCCGGTGTTTTCATGGTTGGCAATTTAACATGTGCGATGTTCCACCGCTTCAAATCAAAAATACGTTGTCCTTCCAATGCTAACTCAACGCGTCTTTCGTGACGGATGAAATCTCTTAAACTTGCTTGCGAATTGTATCGGGACCGATCTACCGCAGGCATACTAACCCTTGCCCGTACCTGATCTAACGCATCATAAATAGATGCATCGGGACCACTGACTTCGTTCTTGGCTTCTGCATACATCAACAGCACATCGGCGTAGCGTAAATGGATATAATCCTGATCAGATTGTGTGGCTGTGGTACTGGGTGCAAAAGGTCCTCTTGTCAGGTCCACATATTTTTCCATCATGTAACCCGTGCTGGAAGTATTTTGTGGAGTAATGGTTGCGCCTGTGGTTGGATTTTTCCATACCTCGCCGGGCAATTTTATGGTAAGGTCCAAACGGGGATCACGGTTTGCATAAGGGTTATTGGGATCATAACCGGAACCTGGATCGGTAATCAATTTGCCGTTCGCCATTTCGTACTCGTTTACCAGGTCCTGATAAGGTTGCAACAACGCATAGTTACCGAGCTCCAAATCCATACCGTTCAATGCCCGGTGAATAATGGTGGGTGCCAGGTATTGAGTAGCGAACATGACTTCTTTGTTCACACTGGTATTGGCCTGCCCGGATGTCTTAAACAGAGCCGCATAGTCAGGTGATAATCCGAATATGGTGGAGTTGACGCTTTGTAAAACTTGTGCAGCTGCACTCCATTTTTTCTCAGTAATTAACACTCTTCCGAGGAGAGCTTGGGCACTTCCTTTTACAGCATGGCCATTGTACTTTACATCGGGCAAGTTAGCAACAGCGAAATTGAGGTCCTGTTCAATAAAATCAAATACCTGCTCTTTGGTGCTCTTGGCAATTTTTGCCGACTCCAGCGTGGCAGGAAAATGATCGTAGATGATCACATTGCCAAAGTTCTGTGCAAGATCAAAGTAAGCCAATGCCCTGATGAAACGCACTTCGCCTTTATAAGCATTTTTGCTGGCATCAGAAATAGGTGCTTTGTCTACGTTATCTAAAAAATAATTACACGAAGTAATGATACGATAGGGTGTGCTATACATCAAACCCAAAGCCGAGCCATTTGACAAGCCGGGGTTAATAACACCCGTGGTCATTACAGACAAACCCGGAAGAAAAGAATTACCAGGATCAGCATAAGCGTTGTCGCTCAGTCCATCGTAATACACTCGTTGATAACCAAAGAAGTCAGCTTGCAAACGGGTGTAAACACCGGCTAATCCGGCTTGCACATCAGCATCTGAAGTCCAGAAAGTGGCGCTGGAGGGATCCTTCAATGGGTTCCTGTCTAAAAAACCTTTTTTACAGGAAACCCCTGCTATCATGATTGCGATAGCAACAATAAGAAGTGAGATATTTTTTTTCGTACGCATTGTTGATTTCATTTTTAGAATTTTACACTAACACCTGCATTGAAAATACGGGCCTGTGGGAAAGGAGGTGTATTTCTGGAAATGTCCGCTCTTTCCGGATCACCAAATTTATAATCGGTAATGGTAATCAGGTTATCAGCCGAAACGTACACTGTCAACTCTTTTGATTTGAATTTGGAAATCATTGCCCGTGGAAAAGTATAGGACAACATTACATTTTTCAAACGCAGGTACGATGCATCCGATAAGTAATAGGTTGAACCCAAAAATTGTGCATTACTTACACCTACATAGGTACCGGCATAAAGAGCAGGCATCGTATTGCTACGGTTTTGCGGCGTCCATGCATTATACCAGTCTTTTGTGGGAGCTGTCATTTGCGTAAAAGGATCTACGCCCCACCCTGTCTGGCGGCTTTTGATGCCTTGCACACCCTGGAAGAAGGCATTCAGGTTAAAGCCTTTGTAACCGGCATTCACGCCAAATGAATAGATATAATCCGGATATGCACCTTTGACAACCATGCGGTCATTGGCATCGACTATGCCATCGGGAACGCCATTTGGTCCGGAAATATCTTTCATTTTTAAATCACCTGCTTTAGGGTTCGGGTTGGCAGCGTGCTTTGGAACTTTTGCACCAGCCACTGTATCTTCTACCTGGAAGATGCCATCCCACACATACAGATAGTGTGCATCAAATTCAAAACCCACATCCCGGATCGTTGTTCCTCTGCTGGGAACCTTTATCTCTAAGACCTTATTTTTTGCCCTCGAAATCTGTCCATTAAAACCGTAATTAAAGTTACCAATCCTGTTTTGGTGTGTCAACTCCAATTCAAACCCCTTGTTCTGAATCTTACCCAGATTAAATGTTGGGGCATCCAGTCCTAAACTCAATGGAATGGGTTGTGATGCTAAAACATTGTAGCTAAGTTTACGGAACCAATCGAACGTAATACCCAATTTCCCTTTCCATGCGGTAAAATCAAATCCTACATCGGTAACTCTGGTTGATTCCCAGCGAAGACTTTGGTCTTTGAAAGAATTCACAACGGCGGCTGGTTGGGCGGTGGCACCAAAGGGATAACTGCCACCGGTGTTCAGCGTATTTTGGTACAGGTAAATACCAATATCCTGGTTACCCAACGTACCATAAGAAGCTCGCAACTTGAAATTGTTAACCCAGTCAAATTGTTTATGGAAAAGGTCTTCCTGTGATATTACCCATCCCCCCGAAATGGAGGGAAACCATCCCCAGCGATAATCGGGCGAAACTCTTGATGTACCGTCGTAACGAAGATTGCCTTCGACAAGATATTTCCCTTTATAGTTATAGCTCACACGGCCGAAAACCGACTGGAGTGCCCACTCTGTAGGGTCTGGCAAAGCTGGGAGACGAGGGTGTCCGGGGAAGTAATTGACAAATTCGCTGGCTGCTGAATAACCGGCTATTTCATCAATTGCCGGTGTAACGGCATTTTGCCTCCTGGCCCGGAGGGTTTGAAATTTGGAATACAACTGTTCATAACCAGCCAGGGCATTGATGTTATGGTCGTTGGCAAAAGTTTTTGTATAATTTACGGTTGAATAAACAGTGGTCGTAATGGCTTTTGAATATTGATCAGTCACACCAAGGATATCTGGTCCAAAAGCAAAATACTTTTTGTAATCGCCGTTCACCTCTCTTTCCTGCAAGAGATATGTGTCATAAGGCACCTGGTGATTTTTGAAAAATTCATCTACATAATTAACAGCCACTTTCGATGACCAGGTAAGGTTGTTCAACACTTTTACATCCACGTAAGCCTGCCCATTCAGGTTGTACTCCTTGGTGTATTGACTACCCATTAGGTAGTATTCTGATACATTACGGTTACTTCCTTCAAAATTGTAAGCTCTTGTTACAACACGGCCACTGCCATCAGGAAGAAAAGGCCCTTTTAGTGGTCCGGCAGCATACACCGTTAAAGCCATAAACTGGCTGGTAACCGGCGGCTCTTCTCTGTCTTTATACGTCAAGTTCGCGGTGGTTCCCACAGTCACCCTTTCATGCAACTTGCTTGTATAGCTTAACAGTGTGTTATACCGCTTAAAATTGTATTGTTTGAAAAAGGTGTTCTGATTCAGATAACTCATTGAAAGATTAAATGTATTCTGTTCCGTTCCACCTGATACCGATAAATTGTGTTCAGTCACCGTTGCGGGTTGGAAATAATAATCAACCGGATCAAAATTGGGATATTGATTACGGTCAGTAGCATTGCGGTATTTATCAATTTCTGTTTGTGGATAATAAGTTGTTGGACTCAACCCGCTTCTCCTGGCAGCCGCATTGTACATCTCCATGTAATCGGCCGAATTGGTAACCAAATCCGGCAAACCAATAGCTGTATGACGGCCAATGTTAAAGCGATAGCTCACCTGTGTTGCGCCTCTTCTTCCCTTTTTGGTTGTTACCAATATTACACCGTTCGCTGCTCTTGCTCCATAAATAGAAGCCGATGCTGCATCCTTTAATACCGTTATGTTTTCGATGTCATCCGGTGAAAGATTGTTCAACGAACCTGTAACCCCATCAATTAAAATAAGCGGATCGGTGCTTCCACCAAACGTACCCCGGCCCCGAATTAAAATGTTTGGGTTATCCCGGCCTGGTTCAGCCGTGGGCTGTGTTACCTGCAAACCGGTTACTCGCCCCTGTAATAAGTTCGCCGAGTTGGGAGCAGGCCGTTGAGTTAATGTTCTACCGGTTACTGTACTAACAGAACCCGTTAGATTGACGCGGCGCTGCGTACCATAGCCCACCACCACCACATCGGCCATTGTATTGGCTGTGCTGGTTAAACGGACGTCGTACGAAGCTCTTGAAGTAATTGGCACCTCTTGTGTTTGCATGCCTACATATGACACAAGAAGTTCTCTTGCATTCGGCGGCAAATCAATTGAAAAAGTTCCGTTGTTAGCAGATAAGGCAGTTTTATTTGTGCCTTTTACCTGAATGGTAACGTTGCCTAAACCTTCACCGTTTTCGTTGGTAACCTTACCGGTAATGGTTCTCACCTGGTACCAGTTTCTTTCGGGTGAATAGTCCTTCTTAAATTCGGGAGATGCTAAAGAAGGCAGACTTAACAGAAGAAGCCCACCTATAGCAAGCAGTGTACGCTTCATAGCAGAATCGTGTAGATTTTCGTGAATAATAATTGTTTTTTGATGACTTGATTAACTCATCAAAAATTGTACGAGATGTTAAAATTAGAGTTGTACGCATGCCTCAACAATGACATCTTTTCGCAAAATGATGGATTATCTTACGAATAGAAATGTGGCTTTTCATGTGGTTGGCAGTTTGATTTTAGAACCCGGATGACACGGATCGGATGGATTTGCACGGATATATTTTTAATTGCCTTGCTTTCTCAAAAACCGTTCGTCAATTTTTTGTAAGTGGCAAAAGTTAATCCGCGAACATCCGTCTAATCCGTGTCATCGGTGTTCTATAACGCTGGCTCATGAGTCAAAAGCTACTCTTTTAATTTTTGCATCAATTGACGTACCGATACTTTGTCTTTTTTCACCGGCATTAAATAAAAACTATACCGGTAAGGCCTGGCAGGAATTTGATATTGCTGCAAAGGTGCTCCCACATCACTCCAGTTATCGTTACCGCCTAATCCCATTTGCACTAAATCCACATTCAATGTCAGATAGCCGGCATCTTTCAAATCAATGGTGTGTTTGGAGGCTTCTATGTTTTCTTCGGTATAAGGCCAGGCACTCATGCTCAACAAGCTATCAGCAACGACCAATAAGCCTTCATTGTTTTTATTGGCGAAATACATCCAACGAACATCGGTACGATTGCCATTCTCCTGTGGAATTGCATAAGGCTCCATAAAATCGAAAATATTTTGGCTATAGATAGCGGCATCAAAACCATAGTTGCGGTCAATATAATTTTCCATCAAGCCTTTTCCATACCAGGTAATGTTTTCGTAGTCTCTTTTGATGCCACCCTGCATGCCTACTTTGGGAATGTTGGGAAGACCCGGCAACGTATTCAAAGCGTAATCGACTTTCAATAAACCATTGCCTCTTACGGTGTAGTGAACCTGCACGGTTGCACTATCATGGATTAAGGTATAAATGCTTATCACATGCACATTGCCGTCGGGAGTTTTTTCCTGAATGACGGACTTTACTTTCATTGCCGGTTGATACCACTGCTTCATCTTAACGTGTGGTTTCCATCCTTTGAGGTCATTGTCGGTGTGTGGCCTTTTGAAATGTGGCAACAGGGGTTTAAAAATTTGTTCCTGTCCTTTCCATAGATAAGAGGTCAATGCCCCATTGGCTTTGTCAAATGCTGCCTTAAAATCTTTACCGCTAACGACAATTCTATCCGATGCTTCGTTTACAGACAAAGGCGATGATGATTTCATCACGACTTTTTTTGTGGAAAGCCCTGTCAGTGCAAATTGATTGGAAGCGACTTCGAAACCTTTTTCTGCCCAGGGCAAGGATTCTTTTAATGTAAAATGAATGTCGGCCAAATACTCTGCACCGGGTTTCGTCTTTGGCAGGTAAGCAGCAATGCTGATGGTGGTGTCCTTGCCTGCTGCGAGATCAATGGAGGACAATGCTTTGTTCACCACCACTTCGCCATCTTCTCTTATAATTAAATTCACGGCATAATCACCCAAGGATTTTACCGCATGGCGATTGGTAATTTTTACCGTTCCATTTTTTGCATCGATCAATTCGGCCAAAGCTCCCTGGTAAATCCGTTTGCATTCATACATGGCCGCTTTGGGCCGGCCATCGGATGCCACAACACCTTTGATGGTAAAATTGTCGAAATACTTTTCGCCAAAGTCGCCGCCATAAGCATAATATTCTTTACCGGTTGTACTGTCTTTTTTCACCAGTCCCTGATCTTTGAATTCCCAAATAGCACCACCAATAACACGGGGCAAGGAACGAAATTGATCCCAGAACTCCTTCATGTTACCATCGCTGTTTCCCATGGAGTGAGCATATTCAACAAAGAAGATTGGCCGGTTATCACCGTTCTTTTGCTCCACCATCAGCTTTGGAGTAAACACACCGGGATACATGCGGCTGACAATATCAACCCAGGGTTCGTCCTGCGGATTTTGAATGCGGTAAGCATGTTCGATTGGCTTTAAATAGCGGGGATCCGAAGGATCAATATAACCTTCCAATCTTGGATTACCCATTGCTGGCTCGTAGTGCACCGGACGGGTGATATCAAAATCATGCATCCATCCGGCCATCGCTGCATGATTGGGTCCCCTGCCCGATTCATTGCCCAAACTCCAAATAATAATGCTCGGATGATTTTTATCCCGCATGGCCATGCGGTTGCTTCTTTCCAGATAAGCGGCTGTCCACTGCGGATCGTTGCTCAACTTACCACCCAAGCCGTGTGTTTCCAGATTGGCTTCATCAATAACCAGAATACCATATTCATCGCATAAATCGTAGAAATAAGGATCCAGCGGATAATGGGAAGTGCGGATGCAATTAAAATTGAATCGCTTGATGGTTTGTACATCCTGCAAAATATCTTCACGGCTTAATGCTTTCCCTTTTGTTGGGTGATGATCGGGACGATTCACACCGTAGAGATATGTTACTTTCCCGTTGATTAAAAGCTTGCCGTTGTCCTTTGCAAATTCAACTGTGCGAAAGCCCACTTTGCAACTCTTTGCTTCAAGAACATTCCCTGTACTATCTTCCAATGAAAGCACTAACGTATAAAGGTTGGGCATCTCATCGCTCCATTTATCAGGGTTGTTCAATTTGGCTTCCAGCAAACCAAATTTTACATTATCCAATCGTGGATAAATTTCATTGATGATACTTTCTGCTGTTCTTTCGAGGGGCTTTTCAAATACCGGTTTTCCATTGCGGTACAATTGTGCTTTGACCTGATAGCCATGGAATTCTTTCCCTGTGAAATTATCAATGCGTGGACGAATGCTTAACACCGCATCTTTGTAATCCTTATCCAGTTTGGCTTGCCAGTGAAAATCAGCAATACGAATTTTTGGTTCGGCTAACAACATGACTTCACGGTGAATGCCACTCATCCGCCATGTATCCTGGTCTTCTAAAAAAGTTCCATCGCTCCAGCGAATCACCCATACGGATAAAATGTTTTCTCCGGGCTGTAAGTATGGTGTGATGTTAAATTCACTCGGCATAAAACTGTCTTCACCATAACCTAAAAATTTCCCGTTCAACCATACTTTAAATCCCGAAGCCACACCGCCAAAATGCAACGTCACATTCATGTTCTTCCAGCTATCGGGAATGGTGAAGGTTCGCTGATAACAACCCGTGCCGTTGTAGTCGAGTGGCACATGCGGCGGATTCACAGGACGAAAAGGATAAACCGCACCTTTGTAAATGGGCTTGTCATAGCCCTTCATTTCCCAGTTGCTGGGCACTTCAATCTTCTTCCATCCGCTCACACGGCTTTTGTAAAAATCTTTGGGAGCATCGGATGGTTTTAAGGCGAAAGCAAAATCCCATTCGCCGTTCAAGGAAATCATTCGTGATTTACCTCGGTCGCCCTGCAAAGCATCGTTGATACTGCCGAAGGAATAAGCTGTTGTTCTTGTTGGTTCACGGTTAATGCCACTGACCGATGGGTCTTCCCAGGGCTCACGATTGTAAACTGTAGGAACCATTGGAATGGCAGCAGGTGTTTTATCAACCAATTGTGCATCTGCAAAATGAGCAACGAAAACAAGAGTCAGGAGAGTGAAAAAAAGTTTCTTCATATTTCAACAAGAAATTGGTCTTTAAAAGAAAAACCCCATCCGGCACGATCGTGCGGACGGGCAAAACCATTTGTGATCTCTAACGGATAATCAATCAGGGGATCAATCCAATCAAACGATTCTGCACCGGCACCATTGGCAATGGTACACAGCAAAGGAATATCGTAATCTTTGTAGTAATGAGGCAACACGGGAATGTTGTAGCTGGCGGCCAATGCTGCACTGTTTCGCCATGCTTCCACACCACCCAACCGCAGAATATCAGGCTGCCAAATATCAATGGCATTTCGTTGTAGCAATTCCCGCAAGGGCAAGGTTGAATATTCTCTTTCTCCCATTGCCAATGAAATGCCCGCCTGGTTGCGCAACAACGCATAGCCCTGGAAATCGGTATGATCAATTGGCTCTTCAAACCAATGAATGTTCAGTTCTCTTGCCGCTCTGGCCAATTGCAATGAAGACGGTACGGTCATGCCCTGGTTCGCATCCATCATAATTCCGATTTCATTTCCCACGGCTTCACGAACGTTTTTTAATCTTTCAAGGTCTTCTTTCCAATCGGGTTTACCAACTTTTATCTTCACCGCACGAAAGCCCCGATTTTTATAGTCGGTTACCTCGGCTATCAATTCATCAATGGAGTACGAAATCCATCCACCGCTTCCATAAATCGGCACTTCCGTTCTTGACGCACCCAATACTTTCCAGATAGGTTGTTGCAGAGTCTTGCACCAGGCATCCCACATGGCAATGTTGTATGCAGCCTGTGCCCAGCGGTTGATCCCTTCCATTCCGAAATATTCATTTGCTGCATTCAATTTTTCAAACACCGCCACGGTATTGTAAACCGGTTCACCAAGTATCATTTCACCGACATCTTTCATGGCACCGGCAATGGCAAGCGGACTGTATTGAAAACTGAGCATGTGGGACTCTCCGGTGACTCCACTATTTAACTATATTCGCAAAACAAGAAAAGATATTTCTGTTAACGTATGTGTGGCATCCGAAATGGGTTTGTTTAGTTTAGCCTTTGCAGAATAAATAGTGTAGCTTTTGATTATTTCCGTTCCCATGCTATCCATTATTTTTATTTTAGGTTTTTCGACCTCACCCCTAACCCCTCTCCACTTGGAGAGGGGAACTGCCACCGCACAGACCCTTGCTTAAATAAAAGTCACTCAAATAGCTATCGGCATCTCACATAAGCGGGGCTGTGCGGTTGCAAGATTCCCCCTTGGGGGATTGAGGGGGCTCCATCATACTGGTGTCACATTTTTTTCCTCCACTAAATCCACCACATCCAAACTGCTTTCTACTTTGTTTTCTTTCAACGATTTTCTTCGCCAGTAATTCGCCAGCAAGCTTCCGCTGATATTCATCCACGGACTAAACACAGCTGCCGGCAAACCCACTGTTCCTAATTTTCCCATGCTGCCGGCAAGTCCCGATGCCATACCACCATTCTGCAATCCTACTTCAAATGCAATGGTACGGGAGGAAGGCTTATCCAATCCAAATAAACGGCTTAGCCAATAACCAAAGAAATAACCTGCTGCGTTATGAATGACCGAACAGAGAAATAAAAGAAAGCCAACACGCAAAAGGTTTTCCCTTCCGGCAGCGGTTGTGACGGTGGTAAAATAAATAATGCCGAACATCGAGAGGTAAGGCATAAAGCCACCGAGCCTTGGATATTTTTTTGCAAGTTGATGATAAAGCACACCAACAATAAAAGCACCCAACAAAAATCCAAGTACTTCCAACGATTGCAACAATGGCTGCGAGGACAGATGTGCCGTAAAGAATTGCCACAAGCCAAATGGCAATGCAAGTAGCCAAACAATCGCAATCATAAAAATTGCAACAACCACTTTCCACGCTTTTGGTGTTGCTGTTTTTAAATAATCATGCAACAAAGCCGCACCAATGGGCACAATGACGATTTTGATAATCTCCATCATCATGTCAATGAACTTTACTTCAATGAGTGTACCCGCCAGCAATTTCATTAACAGCGGTGTCAAAAACGGCGCTGCTAAGGTGGACAAGGCAGTTACAATTACTGATAACACCAGGTTGGCTCTTGCAATATAAACCATCACATTTGAAGCCAGTCCGCTTGAACAGGAGCCGATTAAAATAATGCCCGCTGCTATTTCCGGTTCAAAGTGAAAAATTTTGGTAAGCGTTAACCCCATTAAAGGCATGATCGAAAAATGGCAAAGCAAACCCACGGCAACGCCTTTTCCGGTGGTGGCTATTCCTGAAAAATCCCGAAGGCTCATGTGAATACCCATCCCAAACATCACAAACTGAATGATGATCAGAATAAGCCATTTGTTGCGCAAATTAAAATCGCCCCATTGGGTAAAAGCCGAAGGATAAATCATAGCTGTGACAACAGCTGCTACAATCCATGCCGTATAGCGAAAGGGTTTCAAGATATGAATGGCTCCCATACCAATGGCAAAGCTGATGGCAGCAACGACAGCCGCTGGCTGCCAGATAGAATCGTTTTGCATCAACAAGCCTGCAATCAATGTGGCTATTCCCACGCAACTCAATGTCAAACACCAACGGGATATGCGTTTCATACAGCGATTCGATTTTTACAGGATGCTTGCTAAATGTTCAATGGCAATTGCCGGACTGGCAAGGACGGGTATTTTTTTATCGGCTGCATCCAATGTATCTACCACTCTTGCCATAGAAGCTTGTGCCAACACGATTACGTCAACCTGCGAAGACAATTCTTTCAATGCTGCAGCCACCATCGTATCGTGTTTGGCCGCATCGCCACTCATGAGGGCATCGAAGGCTCCTTCGCATAGTTTTGAAATCACTTGCACTTCTTTTCCTGCCACAGCGGCTCTCCGTTTTACCAGATCGGTAGTGGGTGCCAATGTTGTAGGTAAAGTCGCAAGCACGCCAACCTTGTTTCCCATTTGCACGGCTTTATCAGCCATGGGCTGGTCAACTCGTAACACAGGTACTTTGGTCAATGTGGCTGCGGTTTCTACGGCGGCGCCTATAGACGAGCAAGTAAATAGAATAAGATCAGCGCCGGCAGCTTCTGCCGAACCAGCGTAGTTTACAACTCTTCTTGCCGTATCGGGTGTTAGCTCGCCACGTTTGATGGTGTTCTTGATTAAGCTGTCATCTACAATATTAAACACCTGCACATTGGGAAGGTATTGATTGCACAATTGTTGAAACACCGGAACAAGTGTTGCCGATGTGTGAACAAGTCCTAAAGTTTTTTGAGCCATGATTTTTCGATTATGAATGAGTTTTGCTTTTAAATAAGCTTAATTTTTTTATGGTCTAAGCTGCATTGCTACTATGATGCCGTCGTTCCGCCTTTGGCGGACTCGTTTACGTTCTTATCGCTTCTCGGCTAAACCCACCCCGGTTTTCTTGATCACAACCTTTTCGTCATTTCACCCCTCCAGGGAGGGGATGTTTCTTAAGAACAACCATTCAATACAGAAGTAAAAAAATGATTGTATTTAGTTGCGCTCTAACGTAAGCCGGCTTTGTGCGGCAGCATCCCCTCCTGGGAGGGGCAGGGATGGGTTAACACCCGCTATAACAACATCTTCATTTCCCTACCAGAACATCATTGTCATTGCAATGCGACCCCAATGTAGCCATGAAAAAGAACTACAAATTTGACTTGACTGAACCTTCTTTCAAGACCCCAAAATAATTCTCACTTCCCACCTGCCCACCTTTGAAATTGATTTCAACTCCATCGACAGGTGAATGGGGTGCACGGGTTTTACACAACGGTGCTCCCGGAACCAACGGCGCAATCATTTCTACCGCTTCAATTCCCAAAGCCCTTGCTGCATAACTCGATGTATCGCCACCGGCAACGACTACTCTTTTTAATTTGATTTGTTTACAAACTTCCCTTCCAATCCTTCCCAGTGCTGTTCCTAAAATTTCTCCGGAAATCAACTCATGCTTTTTACTCCCGCCTGTGTGAACAATTACGCTAACTCCCTGCCTTAATAAGGCAACGGCTTTGTCCACATATTTTTCAACCTGGCCATGACTTTCATTTTGTAAAATGCCTTGTGCCTCTATCTCAATTTCTTTAAAGCCGTTGGCAACGCCCCAATTGATTTGTGAAGTTGTTACCGGGGAACAACTTCCTGATAAGACCAACAATGGCGTTGCTTCTCCGGGATGTGACCAGGATGGCGCCGGCTGTATGATACCTTGTTTTTTCCAATATTTTCCCAATGCCATTTCAATCCCTGAAGAGCCAACAGAAAACAAAGGCGAATGATAATTGGCTTCGGCATCGATCAATTCACCAATAGGCAATAAATGGTCTTCGTACAAACCATCTATCAAAACAATTTCTGCCCCTTCATCCGTTAGCTTATTCAGCTCGCTTTTGATTTCATCGTTCGGTTTTGTGATTTGCAATATATCCAGTAAACCAATTGGCTTTCTGGTTTGCCTGCCAAGGTGCAAACGTAAATCACTTTCGTCCGAAGGAGTTACCGGGTGACAACGCATCGAGGGATGTCTGTCCAATCGATAAATCTTTCCCTGACTGCCGATGCCCATTCTTGCAAACAGGTTTCCAAACACACAATAACGCCCCAAAGCCGGTGCTGCTACCAACAACGGCACAAACCGCTTGTGAAAAATACTGGCAGCTACATCAATTGCCTTACCAATGCTACCAACAGCTGGTGATGAATCAAAGGTTGAACACACTTTGTAATGCACATGCCGCGGACCTAATTGATGCAATTTTTCAAAAGCCGGATGCAAAATTTCCTGCATTGCATGTGGCGACAAAGAGCGGGTCATACCGGCAATACCAATGGCATTCAATTCAGGATAGGTTGCTAATTGTTCTTTGGTTGGTGGTTCAATGAACAAAGCTGCCTTCATTCCGGCACGACTGATAAACTCCAACGCATCAGTTGAGCCGGTAAAGTCATCACCATAAAAAGCCAATAAGAGGTTGTTCATTGTAAGAGTTTTTTTGAACACGGATACCACGGATTAGACGGATTTTCACGCATAACTTTTTATTTCATTGATCTTGTTAAAACTGCTTAGCTCTTTTTGCAAGCGATAAAAAAATATCATCCGTGCATATCCGTCCCATCCGTGTCATCCGTGTTCTATCTACCTCCGAATTTTTCAACCGACAGTGCAAACTCGCTGTATTTCTCCGCCGCTTCTTTTACTGACAGTCCATCCACTGCTGCCTCCCAGGCCTGATGCAAAGCCTTCACTCCCGCTGCTGCTCCGCCGGGATGAGCCAATATGCCCCCACCGGCCATGTACAACAAATCAATTGTATTTGTACGGCGATAGGTTTCCGGTGCTTGTCCGCCCCATTGTCCCGATGATACAACAGGTAGCACAGAATAACCATCAGCCATTGGTTTCAAACAAGCTTCAATGGAACGGACCACTGAATCATCGCTTTCCCAAAATTTATTTTGAATGCCGTTCACATGAATTTGATCCACACCGGATAAGCGCCATAATTTTTGATAGGCCGGAAAATCAATGCCCAACAACGGATGCCTTGTTAACATGCCCCAGCCATTGCGATGCCCATGAATCGCCAACGCACCGATGTCGCATATTTTTTTTGTAGCAGAAATGCCAACGCTGTTTAGGCTGATCATCGCACAGGTGCCACCGGCCTTTAAAACGGTTTCATAACGTTGCTGCATTTCATCTACTTCGCCACTGATGTTGAAGGCATACATGATTTTTTTGCCGGTTTTATCAGCCAACCGGTTGATCACCTCCATTATTGCTTTTACCCTTTCCGCAAATGGAGAATTGGCAGTGGATGACATTAACTCATCGTCCTTGACAAAATCAATTCCCGCTTCTCCCAATGTTTGCACCAGCGACGCGGTTTGTTGCGGCGATAACCCAACACTCGGCTTGATAATAGTGCCAATCAACGGACGGCCTTCGACTCCGGTTAATTTTCTTGAACCGTTGATACCAAACTTTGGTCCGCTGAAATGTTTTACGTAAGCATCAGGAAAATCAATGTTCATCAATTTCAACCCGGTGAATTGACGCAATTCATACAAGTTGCCCTGCAGCGTTGAAATCAGCACCGGCAGATTGTAGCCAAAATTTTCTACCGACCATGAAACTTTTACCTGCGCCCGACGATATTTACCCGAAGTGCTTGTTGAACCGGGGATGGAGGGTTGGTCAACCGTTTCCAACAATTGTACTTCTTCCACTCTTGCAGCAAAGCGTTGCTTCAATTCATCAGTTTCTCCGGGAACAGCAACAAAGGTCCCGGAGGATTGTTCGCCAGCTAAAACTTCGGCTGCTTTCTCGGGACTGAAAGGGGTTTCAATGTAATAAGTTGCCGTAATGCGGTCAACAGACCTCACCCCCACCCCCTCTCCAGCAAAGCCGGAGAGGGGAGTTGTGGAAGTGTCATTCATTTCATTAGCATTGCTCAATTTTAAAAGTTTTATTTCGTTAACTGGTAAATTCTGATGTTATCGATTTGTTGTCTGCTCTTTGTGCTTCTGATAGCAAACCATCCTTCCGTAAAAGGCTTTTGATCTTTAAAAGAAAAATATTCTTCACCGTCCACAAAGAATTTTGATATACCATCTTTTACCAAAATGGCAATGTGATAGGTTTTGTTTGGCTTTAGCAAATGGGCACTGTCGGTATATTCTCCAACAATTCTTAACTCGCCGTTACCATCATAACGACGCATACGGGTAGTGCTGTTGTAATTGCCGCCCATGCCTACATAATACATTTGCAAACTATCGTATTCTTTGAACCCACCTTTGCGTTTAAACATTTTGTTTTGCGGATCGGTAGCCATCCAAAATTGGTTCATATCACTCAGTCTGTCGTTATTGCGTCCTTGCATTCGCACGGTCCGGTCGTACTCAACCAGAAAGTTTCCTTTGAGTTTATTCTTGTACCATACTGTGATGCCGCCTTCGGTATTCAATTGCAATTGTCCATTTATTATGGAATAGCTGTCCCGCTTTGATTCGTTCATTTCGACAACCCATTGCTTGCTAAGTTCCGGCTGTGAAAAATCATCTTTGAAAATCAACTGCTTCTTTTGCAAACTGTCGAATGATTGCCCAAGAGCAATCATGTTCCCTAAATTCAATCCCAATAACGCAATTGACTTCACCCAATTCATTCACTTCAATTTATAAGTACGCCTCAGATTTCTGTTATCAACCTGATTAACTTATTAACCCCATAGTGAGTAATTAGAAAAAAAGGTTTGGCTCTCCAACTGCTCGGGTTTTGTTACCAAGGTAATAAGGCAGTTCTTCCTTAGCCTCAGCCTTAGCCTTAACCTCAACCTTAACCTCCACCTTGCCTCTTTATCTTTTTATTCAGCCTTATAATCAACCGCATATTCCTTGCCCGGCTCAACGGTCATTTCATAAAAATGGTTTCCCGCATCGTTCACGGTGATGTTTTTCCCCGTAGGTTTTGTTGCACTTTTCAACCGTAATGTTCCCGTACCAGTTGCTCCTTTAACTTTCACCTGCATATTGCTCACATACAAATCAATTTCCCCTTTGGGTGTCGGCACTTTGCCCTGCATCCATTGCAGGCCACCTAATTTTGGTTCTATCACATAGGTTGCATAGCCGGGTGAAGTTGGCTTCACGCCCAAATAATATTTTCCCAACAAATAAATCGGGCTTGCTCCCCAGGCATGACACAAACTTTTTCCAAACTCCCGACCATACATGGCATAGTGCTCGGCACCTTTTTTCTCGGGGTTGTATTCTTCCCAAAACGATGTTGCTCCCAAATTCAACATACCGCCCCAATAATCTTTCATTTCCTTGAGCACATAAGCTTGTTCGTCCATCGCACACAAGGCTTCCAGTTCATAAAAGCGCATGTATGGCGTGGTAATTTTTTGGATGTTGTTATTCAGCAAAACATGTTGTTTCACATCCTGTTTTTGCTGCTCGTTGAAGTAGTTGAAGAAGATGCCAAACATATTGGCATAGCGGGTAACGTTGTCGGTAGGTTTGCCATCAACACGACTATGCACCAGGGCGTGTTTATCCGGATTCCAGTAGATGGAGAAAAGTTTTTGCTTGATATCTCCGGCAAGCTTTGTATAGTTTTCTTTTCCTACTTTGTCGTTCACAATGTCGGCGCAAAGTGCCATGGTCTCAAGGCTTCTGGCAAATAGCATCTGTTCAAAACTTACTTCACCCTGTTTGCTCAAGCCGGCCGCCCAATCAATGAAGATCCAGTCGCCGGGTAAGCCCTGTAACAAGCCGTTGCTGTTTCTTCTGCCCAAAACATAATCCATCATGCTTTGCATACGGGGATAGAATTGCCGGATAAAGGTTTGATCACCGGTGTAAAGATAGTAATCATAAATGCCGAGGAACCAGTAAAAAGTATAATCCATGATGGTATTGATGTGACCTGTTACCGGGTCTTTACCCCGCAAGGCAGCCATCGTCCTTTCAACGGTTGGATTGTCGGAGAAGAGATAATAATTCATCAAATAGCTTTGATAAGCATCGCCACTCCAAACCCAACGGTCTCTTTTAATGCCATCAATGAAAAACTCTCTTGTGCTTAAGTGCAATGTGTATTTGGCAACATCATAAATTTTGTTGATCAGTTCATCGGAACAACGAAAGCTTCCTTTGTCCTGTACATTGGCATACTCGTACAACATGGAAACGGAATCAATGCTGATAGCAGGTTCCATTTCAACATTCACATACCGGAATGCTTTCGTCAGTGGCATGGTGGAATCCTTTTTTGAAGCAGCCTGCAACTGCAACCTGTCCAATTGAACGGCACCATCTTTCGATAATGCTTCTTCTTTTGATTCGCCATAATACAACGTCACTTTGCCCTTGCCTTTGATACCATGCAATTTGATAAAGCCAAAGGTTTCCCTGCCAAAATCAACCAACATGGATGATTTGTTTTTTACAACCCCGGCGGCACGCTGTGGCCTTGTTGGCAGCTTAAACTGCGAAGGCAAATTGTTGGGTGAGTTGAAAAGCCAGCTGCCTGCATTGAGCCATTTGGTAGCCGAAATATCAGAGGTTTTTCCGGTCTCATCAATCCATTCTTTGTCCTCAAACGTAACCAGCCACGAACGATCAGATACAATTGTTTTGCCTTTTACATAAATAGCCGGAACATTGGCCTGATTAAAAACTTTGACGTTGATTTTGTGTTTGCCGGCAGGAACGCTAATCATTTTCGGGGTGCCTTCAAATGGCTTTCCATCCAGCTTTACATTGTACTTGCCTTCGGCATAGATCACAACCTCTTCGGGTTGGGTTAATGTAAATTCCTTATGAAAGTCCATTAGCGGGTAATGGCTGTCCACTTTCCAAAATACAGGAAAAAAAGTCTCACGGTCCGTACGGCGGTTTTGCATGTCGTTGGCCAACCAAATTTCATAATCGCCGGGGTACCAGATCCAGGTGGCTTGCTGAGAGAAAGCAAATTCAAAAGTCAAAAGTAAAAAGTAAAAAAGGAGAAGCTTTTTTGATAGAAGGACTTTCAAATTTTTCAGTTGCATGTTTTGAATTTTGACTTTTTTGATTTTGACTTTTAATGTCCGTTAAACAAAATATACAAAGCAATCATCACGATTGCTAACAACCCCCACGACAACCATACACGCTTTGTTGTTTTTATTTCTTTTGCCGAGCTCGAATGCGTTGTATCGGCCGTCACGGCTGAAGGGTCGAGCAAGGAAATGACGATAGCGGCTATAAACAAAAACGCAAAGATGTAAAACGACAACAACAAATAATGGGGCCAGAAATGATATTCACTGGCAGGTAAAACCCATAGGTAAACTGCACCGACCCCCAAACTAAACGCCGAACCAAAAGAAAGAATAGCATTGACGGCTTTTCTTGTCGTTCTCTTCCAAAAAACGGTGAGCAAGAACACCACTGAAAGCGGTGGTGCGATAAATCCTAATACCGATTGAAAGACATCAAAAAGCTTTAATCCCTTGATGGCGTCAATGGCCAGCACGATCATAATAGCCATAAAACAACCCGCAACCACTGTCAATCTTCCTACCCTCAATATTTCGGCACTGGTGGCATTGGGCTTGATTTTTTTTGCATAAACATCGGTTGTAAACACTGTACTCAAAGCATTTAATGAAGAACCCACTGTTCCTACCAAAACAGCAATCAAAACAACAATCACCAGCCCGTTCATGCCTTGCGGAAACAGGTTCGTCACCATCGTCATATACGCTTCGTCGGGATTGTTTAATCCGGGAAACAAGATGTAACAAAGAACACCGGTGAGAATGAACAAGGGCAGGGATAAAATTTTTAACCAGCCAATAAAGCTGATGCCCAATTGTCCTTGCTCTAAATTTTTAGCACCCAACACCGATTGCACCATCGCCTGGTCGGTGCAGAAGAAAGCCACTGCCGAAACGGGATATCCCAGCAAAATGGCTGGCCATGGATAGCTTTTATCCGATGCCGGATGAATTAAATTCCAGAAATGCCCGGGGGTTTGATGAAAAATGTTTGAAAGTCCGCCGGCTTTTGCGATACCCATAATTGACAGCGTTAAGGAGACGGCAATGAGTAACAACATTTGAAACACATTCACCCGGGCAATGGCTTTCAGTCCGCCTGTGTAAGCAAACAAACCGGCAAAGGCAACCAACACCGTTACGGATTGCCACATGGGTATTCCCAAAATCTGCCGCACCAATGAGCCACCGGCAAACAATCCCAGCGAAAGCCAGGAGATTAAAATTTTAATAAGGGCATACCAGGCTAAAATGTTTCGTGTTGATTCGCCATAACGGTTGCCCATGAACTCCGGCATGGTGGTTACTTTGGCAGCCAGGTATTTTGGTGCAAAGACCATCGCCAGCAAAAACAAAAACACGAAGGCATACCAGTCGAAGTTAACAGCGACAATGCCGGTAGCATAACCCACACTGGCAAATGCCAACAACATCGAAGGTCCCACGTTGGTGCCCCACATGTTGAAGCCCACGCTTGCCCATCCCAATGATTTGTTGGCAAGGAAGTGACCTTCGCCGGTCTTTCGTTTCTTGGAAACACTGGCCCGATAGCCGATGTACATCAATATCAACAGGTATGCTAGTACAATGGCATAATCTAAAGCGGTTAGTTTGTCTAAAAGATTTTTACCCATTGAATGTTGTTATTTTTTATGGACTAAGCGGCATTGCTACTATCTGACTTCGGTTGCGTCGCACTCTTCTACGTTCTGAGCGCTATTCGGCAAAACCCAAACCACTTCCTTTTAGCACAATCCTTTCTTCCTTTCGCCCCTCCAGGGAGGGGAAGCGTTTTCAGAACAACCATTTCGTATTTCAAAATAGACGACCGCTTGCAACAAATGATGATTCTCATTTAAGCTGGCCATGTGCAGCAGCATCCCCTCCTGGGAGGGGCAGGGGTGGGTTAACAACATCTTTGTCGAGCCCAAACTCCTTCAAAACTTCATCTATCCTGACCGGCTTACCCGTTTGCAAAGATTTATCCATGGCCTGTAACAACGCAATTGTTCCAATGCCTTCCTTCATATCGGGATAAGCCGTGAAATTGTTTTCAATGCTGTCGGCAAAGTACTCCAAATAATTCTGGTATTCACCTGCATGATGGCTTTGTCCTTCAAAGCGGAAATAATGCTTCATTGTCGCATCGCCCCAATAAATAACTTTTTCCTCTCCTGTTTTGTCTGTAATCGCATAACGCAATTCATGATAATCGGCCTGGCTGGCACCTTCCGTGCAGCGCAGGATGCAGCTCATGCCGCTGTCTCTTTGTGCCGGTTGAATGGGACTGGTATAAACACCACTGACCCTTGCAATTCTTCCATCAGTTGCCTTGAAAATGAAGTGCATGGTGTCTTCATTTTTTAATCCCGCCGTTTTGCCATTGCTGCTTACCATGCCATAACCCATCACTTCTTCAATGTTGGGCAAATACCAGCGAATAAAATCGGTTGGATGACTTAAACCTCCGTACAACCATTTAAATGATTGCAACAACGACCAGCCTTTTTTCAGAAACCAACGATGGTCAGCATGGTAATGGCTTTCAATGGTAATCAGTTCGCCAATCAAACCTGCTTCATAATCTTTTCGTTGTCTCTTCGCCGGCTCAAAAAAGCGGGAGCTTTGTCCAACAAAAATTTTCTTCCCGGTTTTTTCCTGTAGCTCCAGCAATTCTTTGGCTTTTGATAAATCATCAATAAACGGCTTGGTACACACAACATGCTTATCATGCAGCAATGCTTGTTTTACATGGTCGGCATGAAGATGATCGGGAGTGTAAATGGCAATGACATCAATTTCCTTGTCATTCAACAAGTCCTGATAGTTGGTAGTGTAGTTGTGAAAGCCAAACTCTTTTTCTCTTTGCTTGCACAGTTCTTCATTGACATCACAAACGATTTTTAGCTGGTACTTCTCGCTTGCCAACGCAGCCGACATGGTACTTCTGCCTTCACCCAATCCTAAAATTCCTAATCGAAGCATCCTCTAATTATTAATTGTTTATTATTAATTATTGATATAGTCATTAATCCTCTCTCAATTCCAAATCCTTGCTCGCTACTCGCTATTGACTACTCGCTGTAAAAACACCCACACTTCCCCCGGCTTTGTCCCTTCAATGCCTTCCTGGTATTTGCCCATGATTTTATTCCATTCCTCTACCCGTGGGTTGTTTTCTGTTGTTTTGGGATTGAGCTTGTCTAAACTTTCTCCCTTCGGAATGCTGATGACCAACATTAATTGCCTCCCGTTTCGATAGACCAGTAATTGCTGAAATTTCGCATTGCAAAAACCTTTCGATACTTCCGGCCACTTTTCAAATTGGGTGGCATGATAATCCATGTATTCTTTCTGCAGCTTGGGATCAGCAACAAGGTTTGCCGTTAAGAGAATGTGCTCCCACTGTTTTGCTGCAACGGTATCGCTACAATGCTGCCGGTTAAATTCATAGAAAGCTCCGTTATAACCTTTCGTCTGAACGTCAGGAAATTCCTTTTGAATTTTATTTCGTAGCACCGATACATCTTTTACCTTATCAAAAATAACAGAATGATTTTGCCATTGGTAGATAGAGCTTGGATTAACACCATTCTCCTTTAAAACTTCCTTCAACTTTTGAACATCCATCGGATGATTGTTGGCAGAAACGAGTTCAATAATTACAGGCTGTTCGTGATTAATTGCCCAGGATTTGTCGAAACTGTTTTTTTCTTTTAAAAGATATTGATACGGTGGTTGCAATCCAGCCGCTTGCCTGATGTTGTTCGATACCATTGGGCCGTTGTTATCCCAAACATTATTGGGACCGTTTGCATTCTGCAGGAATTTTTCTGATGGCGTCCAGTTATTTTTGACTGTCATACCGGATGAACCCTCATCGCTATAGAGATAAAACCAGTGGTAGGGCAAGTGGGCATATGGCGCTTTGTAAATGCTGTCAACATCGTTTTCACTAATCACCGTTCCGGGTTGAGCACTCAACGTGTAGATCGCAGCGACATCATACATTTGCTTGGCATAACGATGGATTTTGTTGGCAACTATGCTGTTATTCTCCATCACATTTCTCGTCTTCGTCCAGCCCCAGCCTACTGAAATACCCGAATAATAAACATCCGAAATATCATTGTGCTCAATCGTCGTGTTCTTTACATAACCGGCACCAATGCCCACACAACCCCAGTCTTCATTGGTGGCATCATTGATTAGATTATTGCTGATGACAATGTTGCTGGCAACCTCTCTCTTATCGGCTGGATTGTAAGGCAAATGAACTTCGGTTGCTTCATCGGAGAACACACCGGCCAGGATGGCTGTTCCGCCGATGTCCTTAAACAAGTTGCCTTTGATAGTGTTGTTCTGCACACCTTTATGATAGTCTAAAGCAGTAGAAGCCGTGTGTTCAAAACGACAACTTTCAAAATTGATATTGTTGGCATAATTAACTTCAACAGCCGCTGCGGGTCGTCCAACCCAGGCCTGGTTCTCCAATGATTTTTTATCAGGCGTGCCGGGGATTTTTAATTTATAAGCATCCAACATGTACATGCCGGCCTGGTGTGGTACATGCCCTTGTTGGGAAGGTCGCAGCCATGTGGCGTACTGAAAAGCAATGCCTTTGAAGTTAACGTAGGAAACAGGGTTGTCAATTGTGCCCTGCACTTTGACCAGCGTTTCTAACACGGGTGCAACAATCGTAGCCGTATTCAGGTTTTCATTGGCACGGGGCCAGTAATAAAGCTTGCGGTTTCTTTTATCCAAATACCATTCTCCGGGTTCATCTAAAAATTGGATGGCATTGGTTAAATAAAAAGCTGAATTACCGGTCTCGGTAGATAGCCAGGGTGCAGGCCATGGATGTTCTGATTGAACACGACTTTCGGGCTGATGAAAACTAAGCAGGACACTGTCACCTTTTCCTGCTGCTTTTTTTATCCGCAAAACAGCAACGGCCCACCATTGGTGAATCAGCATTTCCAAACCATCAATGTTTGAAATATCAGCTGTTGGTTTGGGTATCCAGCATTGTTCTGTCTTTTTATTCCATGATAAAATGCGGTACATGCTATCGGCATTTTTGTCTCTTGCCCGGATGGCTTTCACACCATTCACCCATAATTGCCGGAAGTCCAACAAATCGCCGCCAACCCTTGGTGCATCAGCTACCCAAATTTTTCCTTGTGCTTTTTTAGGAAGATTGACGACATTGCCTGTGACCTTCTTCCATCCAGCTACGTTAATACCACCGCTAAAAACAGGACGTTCACCGGAAACGGCTTCAATCGACATAGGACTTGTTTCCGTTCCGGCATCTTCTGGACGAACAAACAAAGGTTCAGCAAATTGATAAACACCTTTGTCCACATAAATGTGAATGCCTTTCTGAATAGAAGCGTCGTTCAAGCGTCGAAGCTCACGGGCCTTTCGTACAGCCATTGCCACCGATACAAATGGTTTTTCTTTTGTTCCTTCATTTGCATCGGAACCATTTGCAGCCACATAGATTTGCGCCGTTGCACAAAAGGCAAGGCAAAAGAAACAAAGAAACAGGAAGGTTCGTTGCATTAGTTGGTTGATGGAGTTTGGAAAATGGATTTTACATAAGCTGTATTGGCGCCGAAATTCTTTTTCACGTTGGTGGGTTCTTTGGCATCTCTTGAACGTTCTATTACCAGCCAGCCATTCCAGCCTATTTCATCCAGGGTTTTTTTCACCGCTTTCATATCAAGCCTTGTGTTGTTTTGCAACCACACACCGTCATCGTCGGTGCAGTGAATTTGAACGATGTATTCTTTGCCGAGGGTCTTTAATTCCTTATCCAAATCACGACCGTTTTTTAACGCATTGGAAAAGTTGAAATAGCTTTTGATGGCGGGTGAGCCAATGTCCTCCAATAACTTCTTTTCACCTTTCGCATCAAGGGCCGTTTCAATACCAATGATAACACCTGCCTCTTTGGCCATTTTACCCGCAAGTTTCAGACGACTAACAACAGAATCTCTTAGCTCCGGCTTCTTCACCAAATCGCATTGAATACCCAATGGAAGAAAAGCCACTTTTACCTTCATCAACTTCATCGTAGTGATGCAATCTTTAATGGACTGGATAAACGCCTGCCGCTGGCAAAACGATTGTGCGTAATAACCGGTCATGCCAAGGGAAGGGATTTCGAGGTTCAATTCCTTTGCTTTATTTAGAAAAGTTTGCCGTACACTGTCGTTCAGAAGCTGATTGTCGAATGTTGGTCGGTTGCCCAAGCCACCCATGTCCACTTCTACCCCATCGGCGCCAATTTCTTTGGTGAGTTGAAAGGCGCCCAACTTTTGCCGTTTTAATATCATTAAATCAACGACCGCCACTTTGTAACGTTGTTGGGAAAAATCATAAGCCGTTGCATTCAGTGTAGAAGCGATGGCGTCATTAAATACTTTCACAACATTCTCAAATCCTTTTACTGCGTTGGCAGGCAGGCTCTCTCCTTTATCACCAAATACTTTTAAGGCACTTTCTTTTTCAATGTTCACTCCCGATTCATCAAACTCACCTTGTGTACTTCTTACTTTATCCGCATTTAATCCAAACTGTTTGGCGACAAAAGCATACATCGCCTTTCGTTTGTTGATGCCATAGTCATGTTTATCGGTGGGAATGTGTGTGTTTTCAACCGCGTCTGTTTTGCCATAAAAACCATAGATTCTTTGTAAAAAAGGAAATTCATTTTCCGGCACATGTTGTGTCCAGTCTCCACCATCCGAAACAACAAGCTGCGGTTTTGGTGCTGCCATCGACGCTATTTCAACGTTATTGGTTCCACCGCCGCAAAGATGTACACCCATACCGCTTTCACAAGGACAACCGCCACTGTGGTACGATGATAACATGGCCACCGGTACACTTAGTTTTATACGATCATCAATGGCTGTCATCAACATGGTTTGACTGCCGCCGCCGGACGCACCGGTCATGGCAACACGGTTGATGTCTGCATCCTTCAACGAAAGTAAATAGTCTAAAATGCGTTCGGTATTTAACACCTGAATGCTTTGCACCAGACTCCGTCTGTGATCGTTCGGATCGATTTGTAAAATCGACTCGCCCTCCCACCCAAACAAATCGTAGCTAAAAGCCATAGCACCCATTTTGGCCTGCATGGCACAACGGTATTGGCAATCTTCACGGTAACGACCCTTGGCGAAATGGCCATCCGGATTTAATATAACCGGCAACTTGCCTTTTGTTTTTACGGGGCGATATAAGGAACCGCACACATAAACACCGGGTAAGGTTTCGATAGCAATGTTTTGAACAGAATAATCCTTGAATTTTCTAACAGCGGTCAAAATAGGTTTTGATGCGGGAGCTGATGGAATTTTTGAAAGCCGCAACGTAGACAGGATACAACGGCGTAAGCTGTCTTTTCTTTTTTCCCAGCTTTGAACATCATTATACAAAGAAGAAAGATAAGCCAGTTGTGCTTTGCCTTCTTCCACTGTTTTTAAATGGTATTGAAAACCTTGCAGCTTGTATTTTTTCTCACCCTCTTTTGCAAATGTCAGGTCCTGGGATGCCAAGATGTTGGACAAGGTTTTTTCCACATCGGGACGAAAGCGCCATTCAGCATACGTCACCCATCTATCTTTCACCAATGTCTCATCATACCGTATGGATATTCCGTATTTCGACTGGATTTCAGTCAGCACCTCTTTTAATGGTTCTCTGAAAGCATCATCGGAAGTTTGGGCAAAGGACTTACTCACCAAAATGATTACAAGGCAGACAAGAATCGTTTTTTTATGCATAGCAACTCATCGTTGTTAGAAAGAATGTCATAAAAACCTTCTTTCAAATGATAAAGTTCAATTGATAATTCAGTAATCGGGGGCCGGAGAGTTCCCATTAAACAATATAGCAACACAATCCATTCAATCCGGTAAAACTAAACGACACCCGGTTTTAAAAAAATGCCACATTCTTTTTTATTGATGGACTATCTTACGATCGCGGATTTGATTTTTCCACCGCTGCTAAGAAAAAGTAGAGGGAGTAACCGCTCCCCCTATTTAATGACTGCTTGCGATTTTCAATATCCAGGATTTTGTCCAAATTCATCTTTATTCAGCAAGGCATCCAGTTCCTCCTGTGGTATCGGACGCAATCTGTGAAAGGGTTGTACTGCCGTAATATCGGGATTCAATGTTTTAATACGGTTGACCCATTGATCAGGAGACAGGGAACGTTTCAAATCAAACCATCTGATTTGTTCCCCTGCAAATTCCCTTGCCCGTTCATCCAAAATGAATTGAATATTGATATCGGCAGCGGTTACCTGCATGGCCGCTGTTTGGTTAACCGGTGTTTTTTTAGCGGCTCGGGTTCGAATCACGTTGATGTAACTGGCTGCCGCCGTCGTGTTGCCCAACCTGAATTCTGCTTCCGCTGCAATAAAATACATCTCGGCAAACCGAATCAAAAAGATGTCATTGAAGCCTGGTTGTGCATTGGGCGCCGTTCTATTGATATAGGCAAACTTGATCAGCGCAGGCCAGGCATTCACGCCGGCGATTGCTCCCGTTGGCGTGTACATCGTGTCTCTGTCGAAAACAATGTAAGGACGAAGCGATTCATTTGTCAGGCTTTTCTTTGTAATGTATAAGGCCGTATCAATTCCTGCACGCATCACCCTACCAACGATACTTGTATTCTTTTTATATGTATTGGCATCGGCAGTCGTCCAGGTGTAATCTTTGTTAGCAATCCATACTTCCTGGAACGACCCTTCATACCGGGAGTCAATGTTCTCGTTAAACATATCGAGTAAGGACAAGGTTGGCTGCAAGCGGCGCTGGCCATCGTTCCCGTACTCAAGGCTTAATTGTAAGCCCCCAATACGGCCACTATACTGCGTCAGGTACCACAAGTGCATACGGTTGGCATTTGCATCATAATTGACAGCCGTGTTGGTGGCCGAATTACTGATGGTGAACATGGACTCTCCGGACAAGCCGCCTCCCCCGATAGACATCTTTCTGTTATTGGCCGGAAGCCAGAGATCTGCATAATTTGGCCATAACGAAACCTGGTATGTTGCAGCATTGTCAATCACATCTTTTGCTGCATCACGGGCCCTGGTAAAATACGTCGTGGCATCAGCACCGGTTGCATAATAAGCACGGCTCAATAAAACTCTTGCCAATAAACCTGCTGCCGATTTTTTGGAAGCCCGGCTATACTCATTGCCCCAAAATGATTGCGCAGGCAAATACTGTTTGGCAAACTCCAGGTCTTCAATTATCACTCGGTAAAACTCCTCAACGGGACTCCTTTTGGCTGTTAGCTCGGCACCCTGTGTTTCCGTTGTTCTCAAATTGGCGCCGCCCCAGAATTCTACAATCTGCCAGAGTTCGAAAGCTCTTAAAAACCGAAGCTCCCCTTCTCTCCTGTTGCGTTCATCTATCGAAGGATATTGAATGCTCCTGATTCTGTCAATGCCTGCGTTGGCCAGATTCAGGCATCTGTAAAAAGTTCTGAAGGAATTTCGGTTGGTACCGCTGGATGCAGATGTAAAACCTTCGTACCGGGTTAATTGATTGGCAAAGTTGGCCTTGTTTTGATTGAACCAAATGTCTGTCCCGCCTTCGGTCATCAGGATAGCATCTTCTTTACCATAAAAATTCCGCAGTTCAGAGTAGGCAGCATTCACCAGGGTGAGCATGCCTTCCGGCGTTGTCCATACTGCTTCAGCGGTTGCGCCTGATGGGTTGACCTCATCCAGTTTTCTACACGAGGCGATAAAAACCAGCAAGGCGATTGTGAAATAGGGAGTAAATGATTTTTTCGTTTTCATAAAATTATTTTATTGCAGCAGAAAGAATAATTTTTATTAAAAGCCCAGGTTTATACCAAACACAAACTGACGGCTCAGCGGAGATGATTCTGCACCGCCTCTTTCCGGATCGTAGTCTTTCACCAAATGGCTTTTGGCTTTGGTAAAAATGTTGTTACCGGTGGCATAAAGGCGAATGGTTTCGGCTCCTACTTTTCCGGCAAACGTTTTGTTAAACGTATATCCAAGTGTTACGTTCTTGACCTTAAAGAAAGATCCGTCAACGAAGTTCAGGGCTTGATAGCCATAGATATCAATGAGACGCTGTTGATATCGGGGCCGCGGAAAATCATTGGTGGGGTTCTCTGGTGTCCAGTAATCAATATTGGCCGGACCACTGCCCTCACCGGAAGGATTGTACCGGCCCAGGAATTCGGCATTGATCATTTGACCGTAGCGCCAGAAAAGGAAGACACCCAAATCAAATCCTTTGTACATAAAATTGTTTTGAAAGCCCAATACAAAATCAGGTACACCAGATCCCAAAACGGCCCTGTCGGCCGTCGTGATTGATGAATCGCCGTTGATGTCTTCAATGCGTAAATCGCCAACCCTGAATGGTGATGTACCAAACTTATATCTCGCAGCCAAGGCTTCGTCTTTGGCTTGCCAGATGCCTAATTTTTTGTAAGAATAAAAAGTCTGAATCGGGTAGCCCACTATCCATGATTGCGTTTCCGGTGTGGCGCCAAAAATGATTTCCTGATTCCCAATCAACTTTGTAATTTTTTCCTTGTTGCTGGTGTACGTAGCGGTCGTATTCCAGGAAAAATTTTTTTTTGCAATATTGCGGGTATTCACGGATATTTCGATGCCTCTATTCTGCGTTTCAGCTAAATTCTGATAAGTAGTAGCCACCCCTGTTGAAAACGGCAACGGTCTCTCTACCAGGATATCGTTCGTAACGGTATTGTACCATTCAATCGAGCCGCCGATCCGGTTGTTCAGGAAGCCAAAATCCAAACCGATGTTGGTAGATGTTGATGTCTCCCACTTTAAATCCGGATTGCCTACCCGCGGATTAAACTGATAATAGTTAGCTTGCACATCGCCGAAGCCCATGTTCTGACCGGGTACAATCAGGCTTTGTGTACCATACACTTCAATTGCATAGTTGCCAGCCTTGCCCCAACTGCCTCTCAGTTTTAAATTGTTTAACCAATTCACCTTGCTAAGAAATGATTCCCTGTCAATATTCCATCCCAGGGCTACAGAAGGAAAATAATCCCATTTATGACTGGAAGCCAACCTCGATGCTCCATCGGCACGATAGGTAGCAGTGAAAAGGTATTTGCTTTTGTACGTATAGTTTATTCTGCCGGAATATGAGATGTTATTCCAGCCCTCATAGCTTGAAGATAAGTTTCGGTTTTGTTGTGTAGCCGTAAGATTAAAAAACCCCTGCGAAGCAAGCAATTGCCTTTCGCCGGAGGCGGAAACATTATCGGCATCGCTTTGGAGATAGCTGACCACGCCGGTTAGCGTTACCGCATGATCGGCGATTCTTTTGTTATACGTTAGAATATTATCCAGGTTCAAAAACCGGCTGAAACCACTGGTAACGGAAGCAAAATTAACCGGATTGTTGCGTTGCGATAAAGAGGTTGCTTCGTTGAAGACTCCTCTCCTGCTATAATTCAGTGTAACACCAACATTGGTACGAAGCGTAAGATCCCGTATGGGATTTAATTCTGTATAGGCATTGGCCATCACATTTGTTCGCAGTGTGTTGTCCTGCGCAATCGATTCACCCCGTTCATCGGACAAAGGACTAAGAATAGTCTTGTTATTATTTAAGGGATAGATGTTAATATTTCCTGCCGAATCGTAAGGAACACCCAGCGGTACTGTAGAAAGTGCCACCGACAGTGGGTCCCGCCGGCTGTTCAAATCTGTATAAGTGATTTGGCTAAGCAATCCGGCTTTAATCCATTTGAATAAATTGTGATCCAAATTAAAACGGGCATTGTATCGTTGAAAGTCGTTTCTTCTCAACATACCTTCTTCCCGGAAGTATCCCAATGACAACAAACTCTTTGTTTTTTCCGAACCACTTCTGATAGAAACAGTGTGGCTTTGCTGCTGGCCGTTCCGGTTAAGCAGTTTAAACCAATCGACCCACTGCCCCGCCTGAACGGCACGCCATTCATCAGCATCCGGAAAAAGTTTGGGATCGTCGGCCGGACTTGACCATGTACCCACCGTACGATAAGCCTCTCTTCTTAATTGAACATAGTCTTCTCCTAACCTGGGTTCAGGGAAAGAAGCGTAACCGTTGATGCCATAATAGCCATCGTACGTAATTTTTGTTTTGCCTGCTGTTCCCTTTTTGGTGGTAACAATGATAACACCGTTGGCTCCCTGTGCACCATAAATAGCTGTCGAAGATGCATCTTTTAAAACATCGATTGATTCAATATCATTCGGATTCAGGTCACTGAGATTACCACCCTGAAAACCATCAATGATAACCAGCGGATTGTTGGCCCTGTCGCCGCCAAAAGAACGGTTACCCCGGATACGAATATTGACACCGGCACCAGCCGTCCCCGAAGAACGCGTTATATCCGCACCGGCTATACGCCCCTGAAGGGCCTCTGTAGCATTGAAAGTAGGCGTACGAACAATCTCCTCGCCTTTGATTGACGAAACAGCACCGGTCAGATCTCTTTTTTTCACCGTACCATAACCTATCACTATCACTTCATCCATACTTTTTAGCGTTGAAGACATGGTAACAGGAATCGCGGTTCTGCTCCCCGCTTCAATTTCCTGTGTACCGTAACCAACATAGCTAATCACTAAAGTTGCTCTGGACGATGGTACCGTAATAGAGAATTCGCCTTGGTTGTTAGACACAACCGTGGTGGTGGCACCTTTTACACTGATGTTGACACCAGCTAACGGTTGATTGTTTGCCTGATCCGTAATTTTTCCTGTTACCGTTCGGGGTTGGGCCACCGCTGTGAAACAACTTAGTAGTAATAGCACAGCGAGAAAAATCCTGGTTTGTTTTCTGCACATAATCGTTTGTTTAAGGGTTGTTTTTAAAATAATCAAAGCAGTTAATCCATATGGTACAAGATCGCCAAGAGGATCAGCCCATGCCTTACGCCTTTCAATAAGACGCCACCAGTATTGAAAATTTACAATGTCAAGCCTGTCTTTGCTGAAATAATCACCACGAAAGAGAAGTCGTTTCATATAGCGCATCCTGTAAGTGTGTAATTGGAAGGCAAAGTTATTAATCGGTGATAAATTTAACGCACGAGCTTACTGAAACATTCTGAGCGGTTGGGCAACAAATGCTAAGAAATGGTATTCGTTTTTGCCACTTCTGATGTAATCATTATCACAAGCGATAAAATAAAAATGCGGGACAAAACGCCCCGCATCACGCACAACAAAGTTGATAACTATTTTAATTCAAATTCCTAAAATCCACCGGTACCAAACGGCTGACACCAGGCTCCTGCATCGTTACACCATAAATGACATCCACTGTACTCATGGTGGTTTTGTTATGCGTTACAATGATAAACTGTGAGTTATTGCTAAATTCACGAATCATGTTGGTAAACTTACCCACGTTGGCATCGTCCAATGGCGCATCCACTTCGTCTAGAATACAGAACGGCGCTGGTTTAATCAGGTAAATGGCAAACAGCAAAGCCGTTGCCGTCAGTGTCCTTTCTCCTCCGCTTAATTGATTGATGGAACTTGGGCGTTTGCCCTTGGGCTTGGCCATAATATCAATACCGGTTTCGGCCAGGTTATCAGGGTTCTCTAAAATCAAATCGCATTGGTCATCTTCCGTAAATAAGGTTTTGAACACATTGATGAAGTTTTCTCTCACCTGATGGAAGGTTTCCAAAAACTTCTGGTTGGCTGTTATCTCTACTTCGGCAATGGTTTGCATCAGGCTTTGCTTGGCACTCACCAAATCGTTTTTTTGTTCAACGATAAACTCGTAACGCTTCTTCATTTCTTCAAAAGCTTCAACGGCCGTTGGATTTACTTCACCCAGGTTCTCTAAACGCTTTTTTAAGCGATCTGATTTTTCCTGTAAATCTTCTACCGCCGCATCCGACATCCTTGGTTCATCCAGAATATCCTCCAACACAATTTTAAACTCCACATGCAAGCGTTCCTTCATCCCCGCCAATTGCAACTTTACCTCGTTTAGCTTGTCTTTGATTTCATTCAATAAATGTTCAACAACTTCCTTCTCTTTTACTTTGTGACGCAACTCGCTTTCTTTTGCACTGAGTTGATTGCGGAGATTGTAAAATTGCTTGTCGGCTTCGTCCAGAATATGTTCTTCGGTTTCCCGGCGACGAATCAATTCAAACAAGCCTTCTTCAACATCTTTCAAGTTTTGCTCCGATTGTAAAATCTCCTCGGAAGTAATCTTTAATTGTGCCGTATTTGTTTCAACCTGCGAACGCAAATCATTTAACTGGTTGCTTTTGAATTGGGACTCCTGCTTCAGGCTGTTGATCTTGCTTTGTTCGCGGGTTACCTGCAGATTCAGACCATTGTATTGGGCATTGATTTCGTTGTATTCGATTTCAATGCTCCTGTATTCTTCTTCGGTCCGATGCAATTGCTCGGTATATTGAACCAGTGAATCATTCAGTTCAGTCAATTCTTCGCGTATCTTTTGAATAGAAAGATTGGCCGCTTCCAACTGCTCCTGCAATTCTTCTATCCGGTTTTGCGAAGTGGCTTGCGAATGTTGCAGATTTTCAATCTTATTCTGCAAACCATAGAGTTCATTGTTTAATTGCTGAATTTCTCTTTCGGTTTGGCGGATTGCATTCTCTTTGAGGTTGGCATTGAATCCAACAACTTCATTGTGCCTCGTTTTGATTTGGTTGTTCAATTCATCCACAGTTGCTTGTTGCGACACAATTTCTTCGTGCAACTTTGCGAGGTTCTTTGCACGGCCAATTTTCTTTCCTTCAAACAAGCCGACACTGCCGCCAGTTAACGTGTATTTTCCTTTCACATACCGGCCATGCTTCTCCAGTATCACCGCCCCATTGCTGTGTCCCAATACCGAATCGTCGTCGGCAATAAACACATTGCCCAACAATTGTTCGGCCAGTGGATAATATCGGGTATCTACTTCTATCACCTCCATCGCAGGCACGGTACCATCCGGTTGATGAGTCGCGGGTGATTCACCCCTGACATTATCCAGCAAAAAGAAATTGGCCTTGCCTTTTTTTGCGTTGTCTAACAGGTGAACCGCTTGCAGTCCTTCCTGCAGGTTATTCACCACATAATAATTCAGGTAAGGCTCCAGCACATTTTCAACGGCCGCACGGTATCCCTCTTTCACATAAATAATATCCGATAAAATGGGTGCGGTATGATTCCACTCTTTGTTGTTGTGCAAAAACTTTACACTCTCCGGATAGCCTTCCATGGAGTCAATGAGACTTTTCAACAAATCGTGCTCATTCTTTTTGGCATCCAACTTTCTGTTTTCAGCAGCCAGATTAGAACGAAGGGTTTCCAAGACAGCTTGTGTTTGCAGAATTTGTTCTTTGGTGTAATTATGCTGTTGTTGCAACTGTTCCAAATCGGTTTGTTTGGAAGCAACCTGCTGCACTTTGGCTTCTCTGTCGTTTTGCAGTTGTGCAATCTGTTCTTCGCGGTTGGCTTTGTCTTCTTCCAGATGCCAAATGGTTCTTTGCAGGTTTTGGATGGAAGTATCGGCTACAGCCACTTTTTTCTCTGCATCAAACTGGCTGCGTTGTACTTGTTGATACGACTGGCGCAGTGTATTCAACACATTTCGTTTTTCATCCACCACAGCTCTTTTTGCATCCACCTGTGTACGCAACTCCTCTAATTGCTTTGTCAGATTTTGCAGCACCTGTTCTTCGTCAGTAATTTGTTTTTGGGTAAAGGCAATGCTTTCTTCAATGCCTGTTATTTGCTTATCGGCCTTGCCTAAGAACTGGGAAAGATTTTCTTCTCGTTCTCGCAAGTATTGTAAACGTTGCGTAGCCAGGTTCTTTTCGTTCTCTTTGGTACGAAGCATTTGTACCAGGTCATTGAAGGCATGTTGCAGGTCGTGCAGTTCCTTTTCTTTTTCGGTAAAACCCACTCTTTCCTGCTCCAGTGCTGCTTCGTGTTTGGCAACTTCACCTTCTAATGACATGCGTTTGCCTGTTTCGGTATCGTGTTTTTCGTTCAGGTCTTTGTAAACAAGATTAAATCCTTCCAGTGCCGCTTTGGCTAATTCAATACTGACCTCCCTGTATTCTTTTTTGATCTCGAAATATTTCTGTGCTTTCTTGGCCTGGTTCTCCAGCGTTTTCAGTTGGTTGTTGATCTCAAAGAGCAAATCTTCAATGCGGGCCAAATCCTGTTCAGTGGCATCCAGCTTTTGTTTCGCTTCTTTCTTTCGGGTTTTGTAAATCGAAATGCCCGCCGCTTGTTCCAACATGCGGCGGCGGCTGTTTTCTTTGTCTTTGATTAAATCATCCACCATGCCCAATTCGATGATAGCATAACTATCGGTAGAAACACCGGTGTCCATGAAGAGATTTTGGATGTCTTTCAAGCGACACTGCACATCGTTGAGACGGTATTCGCTTTCACCGTTTTTGTAAAATTTGCGGGTGATGGTAATGGTGCTGAATTCTGTTGGCAACAGGTTCCGGGTGTTTTCAAACGTCAGGCTCACTTCCGCTAATCCACTTGCACTGCGGGTTTTGGAGCCGTTAAACACAAGGCTCTCCAAGTTTTCGGAACGGAGGTGAGAGATTTTTTGTTCACCAATCACCCAGCGAATGCTATCCACAATATTGCTCTTGCCACAACCGTTCGGCCCCACAATGCCGGTAATGTTATCGTCAAAATTGACGGTGGTCTTATCAGCAAAACTTTTAAAGCCTTTTATTTCTAACGATTTTAATCGCACTGTTACAGATTTTAGAGGAACGACAAATATAATGGTTGAGGCAAACAATTGCGGAGGTTTAACAGGCTTTGTAAGCTGGATTTTTCGTAATTTATCAACAACCGTGTTGATAAAAATCAGGCCGCTGTCTGAATTAATTCAGAAAAAGTGCCGAAGGCAGTGGCAATCTTTGTTTCAAATTCATTTTATGAAAATTATTGTGCCGGTTGATTTTACAGAAGTGTCTGTGAACGCCGCGTCTTTTGCTGTCAACATGGTTTCCGGTATATCCGGTGCTGCTGTTATTCTTTATCATGTTTATGAAAATGAAAGCGAGGCCTCGCTGGTAACGAAAAGCCTCCAATGGCTGAACGATACCTTCCTGCTGAAACACAACCTTCAGCTTGAAACAAGGGCCGAAAAAGGCAACGATTTTATTGCTTGTCTTGGGAGGTTTGCCCGATTCGAAGATGCCGATTTAGTTGTCATGGCTGTGAACAAACATGCAAAACTCATTGTGGGCAATTATTCGTTGCAGATGGTTGAACAAAACATCTGTCCTGTGTTGGTAGTGCCGCCGGACTTTGAATTTACAGAAGTGAAAAATGTTGCCGTAGCCTGCGATTTTAAAGATGTCCTGCACACTGTTCCCATTGTGCCCGTAAAAAAGTTACTGGATCTGTTTAAGCCAAATTTGCACATCGTTAATGTCAACAGCGAAATTTATATTTCCATTAGCGAAGATTACATGGCACAGAAAGCAATGTTGGAAGATCTATTTGCAGAATATCGTCCGCAATTTCATTTTATCAACACCTTTGATTTCCATGAGACGCTTCGTCTTTTTGTAGCCGATAAGAACATTGACCTGATACTTACTTTTCCACGCAAGCATGGTTTTATCAATAATTTGATCAAAGGAAACAACACCAGGAAATTGGTTTTTGAAACGGAGGTACCGGTGTTGGCGGCACATTAATCGCCCCTGGGTTCGCGCAAGTCCTGCGGTTGTCCCGGTAAGAAGGGATACTCGCTGCACAACCCTTGCCCTACATGGTTCTTGCAGAAGCAGGGAAATGACTGCAAGATTATGTCTTGCAAAACAGGGAGTATTGCATGACGAATGAAAGGACATCAAAAGGAGCGTGATGAAAGCATTGCTTGCACCGATTCATCCAAAACACTCAATCGTTTTGTGTAAGCCACACCCCAGAGAGGCGATGGAAGTGATGATTGCATCAAAACTCCGTGAGGTTGTTGCTGAGTAGCTATAAGAACCTACTAACATTCGACTGCTTTCGCACACGGTTCAGCAAAGCGAAGCCCGCCTTAACCAAAGGCGACGGCGGGCAAGCGCAACGGAAGCTGTATCGCACCACCAAAACGGGTAGCAAAAAACGAGAAAGACCCGATCACGAAAGCGTGTATTAGATTTACGGGCATTGGAGAAAGACAGGACTGTGTTCTTTTAACTGTATTCAAAGCAGCTTCTCGCTCTGTTCATTGCTGGCACACTGTCACCGACAAAAATAAGATAGCGGCACAACCGCTGGCTCTACAAAGAATGACGATAAATGAAAAACTTCAATGCAAAACCGGACGATCCTCGTTTTTACACCATCTTCCCTGCTGCTGTATTCATTTTGCTTTTTACTCTTCTCCGGTAACTGGTAAAGATGCTATACCAGCGAAGTTTTAATACACCCAGCACCCCTTCTTTAATGATTCCGTGATTCATTTTTGATTCGCCGTATTTCCGGTCGGTGAATTGAATGGGGACTTCTTTTAGTTTAAAGCCAAGCTTCCAGGCCGCAAATTTCATTTCAATTTGAAAGGCATAACCTACAAAATGGATTTCATCCAAATTGATCGTTTCCAGCACTTCTTTTTTATAACAAACAAAGCCGGCTGTCTGGTCCCGAACGGGCATCCACAAAATCATGCGGGTATAAACCGATCCACCAATGGATAAGAATATGCGGTTTTTTGGCCAGTTGTAAACCCCACCGCCTTTTACATACCTTGAGCCAATTGCAACATCGGCTCCTTCGTATTTGCAGGCATTGTATAAACGCGGTAAATCTTTGGGGTTGTGCGAAAAATCGGCATCCATTTCAAAAATGAACGCATAGCCTTTTGCAATCGCCCATTTAAAACCATGAATATAGGCTGTTCCCAGTCCGAGTTTGCCACGTCGCTCTTCTAAGAAAACAGTCCCTTGAAATTTCGGTTGAATGGATTTTACAAGATCAGCTGTACCATCGGGAGAACCATCGTCAATCACCAGCACGTGAAAATCCTGCCGCAAATCATAAACAGCCTGCAGAATTGCTTCGATGTTTTCTTTTTCGTTGTACGTTGGAATAATAACCAATTTTTCCACGAGCTTAGCTTATACGTTTTTTGAGCTTGATGCGAGTGTAAATTTCTGTTAGTTTTTGTTTGGTGTTCATGGGAAACTCGCCTTTCATGATCCAGTCGTAGTATTGGGGTTCGGCCTGCAGTACATCGGCAATGGGACGGCCCTTGTGCTTGCCGAAATTAAATACTTCCATTCCTTTTTCGTCATATGTGAACCTGCGGGCAAAATCAATGATATTGTCCTCGCCTACTGCTTTCACAATACTCTCCACGTTGTTTCCTAATTGAGGATAACGTTCCAGCTGTGAAAAAAGTATTTCGGCTGTAGCAGAAGCATCAACTTCGGCACCATGTGCCCCTTCCAGCGACTTGTTGCAATAAAATTTATATGCTGCAGAAAGCGTTCGCTGTTCCATGGTATGAAATATTTTTTGGACATCAATGAGCTTCCGGTTCTTCATATCAAAATCAACCCCTGTCCGGATAAATTCTTCAATCAACATGGGAACATCGAGACGATAAGCATTGTAGCACGCAATATCGCAACCATCCAAAAACTGTTTAATTTCCTGTGCTACTTGTTTAAACACCGGCGCATTTTGCACCATTCCATCCGTAATTCCATGGATGTCTGTAATGGCTTGTGGAATGGGCATTTCCGGATTGATGATCTTGCGTTTCACCGTCCGGTTGCCATCGGGCAAGTATTTCACAATAGCAATTTCCACTATCCGGTCGGTGGCCACGTTTGAACCGGTGGCTTCGATATCAAGGAAAGCAAGTGGTTTTTTCAATTGTAACATTGGCTGCAATACTTAAAGGCGGTAAAGGTAATTGATTTGCGTACGCGGTAATGAAAAATTAGGCGGTCTTCTTCGTGATGGATTCGGCAAACTGCTTCACATCAAAACCATCATAATTACCTGAACTCATGTACAAAACAACCGCATCCGAAAAATCTCTTTCTCTGATCCATTTTTCTAATTCCTCCCGGTTGTTAAAGACTTCTAAACTTTCTTTTGCAAAACCGCTTTGAACGGCTTCTTTTTTCAGCGCCGGCATGCGTTTTAACTCTAAAGCATGTTTGCTGTAAAACACGGCTGCTTCATCGGCTTTATCCAAAGCGCCTTTGTACTCCTGCATAAAGGCTTCATTCAAACTGCTGTAGGTATGCAACTCTAACACACCAATCAGCTTTTTATTTGGAAATTGCGTTTTTGCCGCTTCAACGGTCGCTTTCACTTTCGACGGTGCGTGAGCAAAGTCGCGATAAAAAACTGTTGCTTCATTTTTCGCTAATAGCTCTAATCGTTTGGCGGCACCGGAGAATGTGGCCATCGCTTTTGTAAATGTGGCTGCATCCAAGCCCAATTGCCTGCACACCAACCATGCTGCATGGAGGTTCAATAAATTATGTTCACCAAAAACTTGCAAGGTTGTTTCAATGCCTGCAATAACAACTTTCGTTTCTCCATTCACAATGGTGTGTTGGGGCACATTGTATGGATGGTAGTGGATGTCGTCTCGCCTATTTTTCTCTATTAGTTCTTTTAAGGTAGCGTCTGATTCATTGTAAACTAAATGGCCGCCTTTTTCAATTTTGTTGATGAAGATGACAAATTGCTCCAAATAGAAATCAAAGGTGGGAAATACATTGATGTGGTCCCATGCAATACCGGTTATCACAGCGATATGCGGAAAAAGAAAATGAAACTTGGGACGCTTTTCAAGGGTACTGGCTGGGTATTCATCCCCTTCGCAAACAATAATTGGGGCATCGGTTATATTCACGGATTGTTCAAATCCCTGCAGCTTTGCTCCCACTAAATAATCAAATGCTTTTCCCGCTTTATTGAGCACATGCATAATCATAGCGGTCGTGGTTGTCTTGCCATGACTGCCTCCGATAACTATCCTTGTTTTGTTAATGCTTTCTTTAAAAATATACTCAGGAAACGAATAAATCGGCAGATCCAGTTCTCTTGCCCGTTGCAATTCGGGGTTGTCAGCCTTAGCGTGCATGCCCAAAATCACCGCATCCAAATTTTTATGAATTTTTTCAGGAAACCAGCCAATTTCCCCGGGCAATAGGCCTTCTACGGCTAAATTAGCTTTAGCCGGCTCAAAAATTTCGTCGTCACTACCCGTAATGTGGTAACCTTTTCTCGCTAAAGCGATGGCCAATTGATGCATCACGCTGCCGCCAATGGAAATGAAATGGATGTTCATGTATATTTGTATAATAAAGGGCAAATTAAATCGTTTCAGATTAAACCATTGTCAACAATGAAAAACAATCGTTTCTTTTTTAGTTTATTGTTTTTAGGAACGCTTGCTTTAGCCTCCTGTTCAAGCTCACGGGGTTATGGCACGCACCGCAAAGGCTATGGTTGCCCTTCCACCACTTCTGTTCCGGCGAATACTGTAGAAAAGAAAAACGTGTAGATTCCTTAAATTTTAATTATGCATTGGATTCATCTAAGTGATGAGGAGCAATTAAACCAACTTATTACCAAATCACATTCAAGGCCGCAGGCCATTTTTAAACATAGCACCCGGTGTTCCATTAGTTCTGTTGCTTTGCATCGTTTGCAAAAGTCGCAGCAGCCGGACGATGTCGATTTTTATTTTTTGGACTTGCTGGCTCACCGGCCGCTTTCCAATAGAATCGCTGAAGTTTTTAAAATCCACCACGAATCGCCGCAGCTGTTACTCATCAAAGACGGCAAGTGCATTTTCAATGAAAGTCATTTAGGGATTTCGATGAGTGATGTTGAGCAGCATGTGAGCCAAGCGGCGTGAGATAGTGCGCGGGTTGACTTGTTCACATGTTAGCGTAAATCCATTGAAGATTCCTGCTTCAACACGATAACTTGTGAACAAGTGAACTTGTAAACACGTGAACCTACACGAGCACCACTTCATCCTTTTCGTCTTTTTCTTTCCAGAGCACTTTCACTTTTTGTGTAATGATAGAGTCTACGGACTTGCCAATGTAATTGGGTTGAATGGGCAGTTGACGACTGTAGCGCCGATCGATCAAAACCAGCAGTTCTACTTTTGCCGGACGGCCAAAGTCCATCAAAGCATCCAGTGCCGCACGAATGGTGCGTCCGGTATAAAGTACGTCATCGATCAATACGACGTTTTTATCTTCAATTGAAAAATTAATGTCTGTCTGGTTGGGCATATGAATTTCCTTCCGCACATCATCACGGTAAAAAGTGATGTCCAATTTCCCGTACACAATTTTGTCGGTTCCGTTAGCTTCTTCTATCTCATGCACAATTCTGTCCGATAAAAATATACCCCGCGGTTGCAGGCCAATCAAAACTGTATCGTGCAAATGCACATGGTTTTCTACAATCTGGTGGGCAAGCCGCTTAATGGTTAAGTGAATTTGTTGTTCGGTAAGTAATGTTTTCAAAAAGTGAAATTTTGATAAAAATAGGGATTCCTTTTTTAGAAAAAAGAACTGACCAGCGTATGAAAAAATAAAAGTCCCCTGTATTGTACAAGGGACTCCCCAAGATGCGGCATGTTTTTATTTGTTGGCGCCAAAATGATAAATTAAACTGAATTGTCCAACACTATTTTTCCAGGTTTGTCCCTTCAACGGAGCAGTTGTGCTGGCATCATCAGCAACGACGTTTGCGATACCAAGATTGTAGCGCAGATCAATACCAAGACCGATTCTTGACAAATAACCCACACCACCTGTCCAGGAGAAATCCAACTTATCAAAATCGTCTTTGTTATCGTCCGAATTGACTGGAGCTCCTGTGCCGGTTGCATTTTTGATTTTTGCTGAAACCAAATAACCAAATTGTGGACCTGTCTGGATGAAAAATCCCTTGTTGGCCATCAACTGAAAATTTAACGGAAGAGTCAAATAGTGGAGGTCTTGCTCATACGTAATAGCATTGCCGCTACCCGATGGGCCGTGTAATTTACCGCCTTGTGAACTGAAGGCTATTTCCGGTTGAAAACGGAACATTCCACTGATGGGAACATTTGCGAAAACGCCGGCATTGAATGATGTTTTTGATTCAGCTTCTGTAAACTTGGCTGTACTGGATGCATTTTTCGAATTTAAATCGGCAAGGTTAATGCCTCCCCTTAAACCAAACCTTGTTTTTACAGCCATCGGTGTTCTCAACTGCGGTTTTTCGTCTTGTGCAAACAGTGCCAGACCTGCGGACAATGCTAAAACAAATAGAACTGCTTTTTTCATACGATTCAAAATTTAAATTTGCTCTTCGTATGCAAATTCAAGGCCGTTAAAATTTTGTCTTGAAAAAAGATCAAAAGCTTAAGGGTATTACCGTGACTTGGATGTATGCTTACAATCGAATGAATAAAAAATCCTTTGCACGGTGCAAAGGATTTTGGTGGGTTGAATAAATTATTGATTCAAACCAAATCAATCATTCTATGGGCATTGGAACAGAAACATTAGTGATGGTATCTGAATAAATTGTGTTCTGTGTTATTTCTTTTTACCTTTTGTACTGGTTTCTGTTTTGTGCTTATGATCGAACAGGTAAAAAAGGCCAAATTGGAACACACTGTTCTTAATTTTTACCGTTCCATTGTCATTAATATTGGAAAGACCGAGGTTGTAACGACCATCCAAACCAAGGCCCGAATAGAATAAATAGCTTACACCCAGTGGCAAAGAGAAATCAACGCGTTTAAAATCTTTGGTGCTGACTGTATGAATATCCTGGCCGTTTAATTTATCTTTTGCACCGAGCAAAAAACCAATTTGTGGTCCACCCTGCAATCGGAATCCGTTATTAAAATTGTATTGCAGCAAAACAGGTACATTGACGTAATTCAAATTGCGGTTCAGTTTATCATTACCATAGGGAATTTTGGCACCCTGTGTAGAAAAATATACTTCTGGCTGTAACGAAAACGATGGAGTAAAATGAATGTGTGCCAGGCCGCCTGCATGAAAACCCGGTTTCCAATCAACATCATAACCGCTGTTGTAATTTAATGTAGAAACGTTCAACCCACCTTTTAAGCCAAACTTTGGTTTCGACTGTGCAGCAACAGCAAAACTCATAAACAAACAAATTGCAATGACACTAAGCTTCTTCATGATAAGAATTTTTTCTGCTCTCTGCAAAAAAAAGGCCGTTCATCACGGCCCTGAAAAATTTTCATCCATTTTCTGTCATTAATACCGTCTGCCTGTGCTGCTGCCAAGTTTGTAGGTTAATCCAATTTGCAGTACATTGTTCTTAATCGTGTTGGTACCGAAGTTATTGACATTCGTCAAGCCAAGGTTGTAACGGGCATCCACACCCAGGCCAGATGTTCCGGTATAACCCAATCCAAAGCCCACGGCAACATCAGTGCTTTTAAAATCCTGCGTAGTGAGGAAATTGGTTTCTGCACCGTTGACCTTATCGGCCGAACCGGTCAAAAAGCCCACCTGCGGACCTACCTGTGCATACAAGCCACTCCCCACATTGGCTTTCAACATCACCGGTACATTCACATAGTTTAAAGCCAAATTATGTACAACACCACCATCATCTGTATATTTCGTGCCTTGGCTAGAGTAAACCACTTCGGGTTGTACGGAAATTTGCGGAGTTGCATGAACTTCACCGAATAGACCGGCATGAAAACCTGTCCGGTTTTGGTACTGAGCATAACTGTTACTATTCGATTGCGATGCGAGGTTTAAACCTCCTTTTAAACCGAAATCAATGCTTTGTGCAAAGGCTACAAAGCCTGTCATCACCACAAGGGTGAGTAAACTCATCTTTTTCATAAGTTAACGTTTTCTGGTGTTGTACAAAAAAAAGGCCGCAATTGCTTGCGGCCTTTTGATGAATCGTTAAGGTATTAATTATCAATGCTTCCACCACCGATAAAGAAGCCAAATTCAATACGTCAGTAACTGTTGTTAACATTGCCGGTTTTACCGGCAACATTGTATTCGATTGGAGTATGGAAGTGGCCATATTCGAAACCAATTTTAGGAGCAAATCCGAATTTGTTACCGGTTGCAAAATCTTTCTGGACTGAGGCTGTTAGCAAATCACCAGTAGCTGTTTGGTAAAGCCCTGCACACGATCCAGTAATGAGTACAAACTGCCATAACTGCGAAACAGTTTTCATGCTGTTAAATTCCTTCACTTTCTCCTGTCATAAAAGGATACTGATAATCAATTGGCGGAGCAAAAGTTTCCTTGATCGCTCTTGCACTTAGCCAACGATATAAATTCAGCATGGAACCTGCTTTATCATTGGTGCCGCTGGCCCGTGCACCGCCAAAAGGTTGCTGGCCTACCACAGCGCCGGTAGGTTTGTCGTTGATGTAAAAATTACCGGCCGCATAGCGCAACCGTTCCGTTGCCAGCTCTATGGCATAACGGTCTGTGGCAATGACAGCGCCAGTCAAAGCATACGGAGAGGTTTCATCAATCAAATGGAGGGTTTCACCAAACAAATGTTCATCGTAAATATAAATGGAGAGGACGGGCCCGAAAATCTCTTCGCACATCGAAACATATTTGGGATCTTTTGCTTCGATAATCGTCGGCTGAATAAAATAACCTTTTGATTTATCGTACGAACCTCCGGCCACGATGCTTGCATGTTGCGAAGCTTTGGCATTGTTGATATAGTTGGCAATCTTATCGAAGCTGGCTTCATCGATCACGGCGTTGATAAAATTTCCAAAGTCTTCAACTGTCCCCATTTTAAACGAGTTCACGCCATCAATCAACAGCTGTTTTACTTCATTTGCAATGTTTGAAGGAATATAGGCACGGCTGGCGGCCGAGCATTTTTGTCCCTGGTATTCAAAAGCGCCACGCAACAATGCAGTGGCCACCACCTTTGGATCAGCCGAACTGTGTGCAATCACAAAATCTTTTCCGCCCGTTTCTCCAACAATGCGTGGGTAACTTTTGTAATTGCCAACATTTTCTCCGATGGTCTTCCACATGTAGTTAAATGTACCGGTAGAACCGGTAAAATGCACCCCGGCAAAATCACGATGCGAAAAACAGACTTTACCAAGTGTCGGTCCGTCAACGTAAATTAAGTTAATAACACCATCCGGCAAACCGGCCTCTTTTAAAATACGCATGAACATTTGCGCAGAATAAATCTGTGTGTGGGCCGGTTTCCATAAAACCACATTGCCGCACATGGCAGGAGAAGTAGGAAGATTGCCACCAATCGCTGTAAAGTTGAAAGGCGTAATTGCTAACACAAAGCCTTCGAGCGGACGCCACTCCATGCGGTTGTGCATTCCGTGTGAGCTAAGCGGTTGTTGCTTATAGATCTCACTTAGGTAATGGATATTGAAACGAAGAAAATCGATCAGTTCACATGCACTGTCTATTTCAGCCTGATAAACGTTCTTGCTTTGCCCCAACATGGTTGTACCGTTCATGTGATAACGATACTTGGTGGCGATTAAATCGGCAGCTTTTAGAAAGATCGCAGCACGGTCCTCCCACTCCATTAAAGCCCATGCTTCTTTGGCATCCATTGCACATTCAATGGCCTGTCGCACATGGGTTTCACTGCCTTCGTGATAATAGCCCAAAACATGCGAAAGTTCGTGTGGCGGATGAATGGGTTTGCGGTCATTGGTTCGCACTTCTTCATCGCCAATGTACATTGGTATGTCCAGCTCCTGACGCTTTAATTCAACCAATGTTTTTGTCAGTGCTTCTCTTTCGGATGTACCGGGTGCATAGGTCAAAACGGGTTCGTTGGTTGGCATCGGGTAAGAAAAATAGCCGAGATTCATTTTTCCAATTTTGCGCAAGCTAAATCAAAAATCACAAGAATTGTCTGGCCCATCCGCACTACATTTATCCAAATGAACTTTTTCTCTTACACCCGGGCCTTCAAACAGCTATACCAGGAAATTAAGATACAACGCCGTTACAACGATTTGTTTTTACTTCCTTATACAAGGAGTTTAGCAAGAAGATACAACGGACAATTCAGCGATGAACAGCTGAAAAAAATTAAATTTTATTATGGCCTGTTTATCCCCGCTGTTCTATGTGCCAGCTATAAAAGACTGTACCAGGAATCGTTTTCTGATGAAGAAAGAAAAAGAGCGGCTTTGTTTGGTATTTTAACGCCTGTTGGCGATGATCTGTTTGACATTGATAAGGTGGATGAAACAGAAATTCGCAACATCACCTATGCACCGGCGACTTCTTCCGTGACTTCATTCGCTGCTTTGGTAGCAAAAGAAATTCAAACCTTCCTCCTGCAGGATGTACCCTACAAAGACGATTACCTGGAAGCAGCCAAACATGTATTCGAAATCCAGATCGAAACAAAAAAGCAAACTCTCTTCACTATTTCGGATGAAGAATTGGAAAGAATAACATTTGCAAAAGGCGGTTATTCTGTGATCATTTACCATTCAATACTCAACAACAAAGCAACAACGGCAATGATGTCTGCTCTGTTCAACATTGGCGGTCTTATGCAGTTAACCAACGACGTCTTTGATATGCGTAAAGATCTCCGGGATGGCATTGTAACAATTCCCAATCGTTGCACTGATTTCGGGGCATTAAAAAAATATTTCCTGCAGAAGGTCAAATTCACTAACAACAGTATTTACACGCTTCCTTTTCCCAAAAAAAACAAGGAGGAATTTTCCATTATTATGAATTTTATTATTTCCCGCGGACTGGTAGCGTTGGACCAAATGATCAGCGTGGAAAACAAACGGGGCCGCCCTTTAGATTTTAAGCAACTAACCCGGAAAGAGTTGATTTGCGATATGCAAAAACCTTTCAACGTTTTGCGATGGCTGCTCTATATTTATCGCTTACCCAAATTAAAATAGCTTGACATTTGATAAATTCATAGGCTTGCTGCTGTGCTTTACGTTAATCAACCAACAGGCGGTTGCACAAAATGATTCCGTTTTAATTACACTGTTGGTAAGAGAAATAGCCGAAATGCAGGTTGGAGAAGGTGACAAAGATTTCTTCCCCGGCACGTTTTCATCTTTTCGTGAGTGTGGTGGTCGCCCCTACAACTATCAACCCGACTACAACATTTTTTATACAGCGGCAATTGCTTTTTCGCTACGGAACATGTTGCCGCACTTATCTTTTGAAAACGCTATCGCCGCCAGGAACATTATAAAAAAAGCGATTGCTGCCTATCCGCATTATCAAAAAACAACAGGCTTTCCATTTTATAATTTCTGGCCGCGCGGGAAAAATATACTTCCTCATACCTACTTTCTCCAACATGTAACATCTGTTCTCGACCGTGGCGATGATGCAGACGATACCGTGCTTATGCTTATGAGCATGGATGTGGATGATAGTTTACGAAAGTTGGTGAAAAAAAGAATGGTAGAGGTAAGTAATCTTTCAACTCCCAAAAGGCAAATCAGATCCACCAACAAAAAGTACCGGCGGATGGCGGCCTACAGCACCTATCTGGGATATAATATACCGGTTGACTTTGACTTTGCCGTGCATTGCAATCTTTTATATTTTATGCACGATTCGCAACTTCCTTTTGTTGAACAGGATACCGCAACCGTTGAATTATTGCGGGATATGGTGCAACAAAGGAAATATGTGAAGACGCCGGTTTTCATCTCGCCCTATTATGTGAAGCGTCCCATCTTATTATATCATCTCGCAAGGTTGATGGGAAGGTTCAAAATTGATGCGTTGGAGCCTTTTAAGCCACAGGTTATTAAAGACATAAAGTCCGAATTGAAGCGTAGTAAGAATTTACTTGACAAAGTTATCCTGACAACGTCGCTTTTACGGCTGGGGATATCATCTCCGCAGTTAACCCTTACTACAAAAGATTTAGAAAAAATAGGGGAAATGGATTATCCTTTTTGCCAGGCGAGGGCCGCTTACGGCTTTGTTTCTCCGTTTAAACAGATCTTTCTGCACTTCGGCTATTTCATCTACTATTTTTACTGCACGGCTTATAACAAAACGCTCCTCTTGGAATATCTCGTAGAAAGAAACAAGCGTGCTAAGAATTAGCTTCGGTTTCTTTTTCCATCATCAGATACGCTTTGATAAATCCATCCAATTCGCCGTCCATCACCGGCCCTACATTTCCGACTTCGTAATCGGTACGATGGTCTTTTATCATTTTGTAGGGATGAAAAACGTAACTGCGGATTTGCGAGCCCCATTCGATTTTCTTCTTGCTGGCATTGGTTGCATTCTTGAGCTCTTCACGTTTGCGCAGTTCTTCTTCGTACAAACGGCTCTTCAACATTTGCATGGCTTTCTCACGGTTGCCCAATTGCGTCCGTTCGGTTTGACAGACGACAACAATGCCGGTTGGAATGTGTGTCAGCATTACTTTGGTTTCCACCTTGTTTACATTTTGCCCACCAGCACCACCACTTCGTGCCGTTTCCATTTTTACTTCACTGTCTTTTACTTCAATGTTGATGGTATCATCTACCAACGGATAAACAAAGATTGAAGCAAAAGAAGTATGTCGTCGGGCATTGGCGTCAAATGGTGAAATGCGTACTAAACGATGCACACCGCTTTCCGCTTTTAAAAATCCATAGGCGAAAGGTCCGTCGAATTGCATGGTACAGGTTTTGATACCGGCGCCATCGCCGTCCACCCAATCCAACACGGTTACTTTCCATCCCTGCTTCTCGCCATACATCCGATACATACGGGCAAGCATTTCTGCCCAATCCTGGCTTTCTGTTCCGCCGGCCCCGGAGTTGATTTGCAATACAGCAGGCAATTCGTCTTCGGGTTGATTGAGTGTGCTTTTAAATTCAGCATCTTCAATAGCCTGCAGTGCTTTTTCGTGAGCTGCTTTTACCTCTTCTTCCTGCCCTTCGCCTTCTTTCCAGAATTCAAACAACACGGCAAAATCTTCAACGGTTGATTCTACTTCGTTGAAAACATTCACCCAATATTCATTCAGTTTAATTTCTTTTAAAATGGAAGTTGCCCGCTGGTTATCGTCCCAAAACCCGGGAGCCAAAGAAAGTTGCTTGTCCTGTGCTATCTTGTCAAGGCGGTTATCGACGTCAAAGAAACCTCCTCAGAACAGCCACACGGTCCCTCATATCTTTTATTTGCTCTTGTGTCATAGTGAGTGCGAAGATAAGGAGTTTGAATGTGTATAATTTTCATTGACTGTTGAAAAATGCGTATCGGAAAAGAACTAACTTTAAGTATCCTTTGAATTCCCCCAAGCAACTGCAAAGTTTTCATTCGTAACCTGAATTAAATAGTACATGAACACGTCTTCATCATTCGCTGTAGGTTCCAATGGGCAAGTCATTCAGGACGCACTTGCGAACTTTTTAAGAGGCGATATTGCTGCTATCGTTAATGCCTCCACCGATGATGTAATATGGGGCAGCTATAAAAATTCAGAAGTACCGTTTTCGGGAATGTATTACGGAAAAGAAGGCGTGATGGAATTTGTTAAAGAGCTTTCTTCAAATGTTGATTACAGTGTTTTTGTGTTGGGAAAGGAAGAAGGAAACATAAAGTCCAACCGGATCAAAAGATGGGGACGACCGGTGTATGCACTTCCGTCTTCAGGAGGGAATGATAAAATACATTTTTGCCTGCCTTGACACGTGTAATCAGGTAAAGGCTTTTACAAAAATGCAGGCTTGGCGAAAGTTCAGTGCAGCAAATGACTGGCAAAGCTTTTGTTCTTTAAAATTATAATCGTATCGTATGTACTTTTTGGAATTCCTGTATCGGCTACTCGATTCTGACAATGGCATCAGTTTGCTCGCTGCACTGGCTATTACGGTTATTTTTGGCTTGCAGTATAAAAAACTTTCTGACCAGCAAAAACGGGAAGAGATGATTCAAAAATTTCTAAGCGATTGATGCATATTTCTTCCCTGCTAAAACCAACTTCAATTTCGTTGCCGTGTAAAGCAACGGACGCATGACTCAATTCCTGTTGGTATTTCCCCTGGTAAATCGGTGTTTACCCAAAAAGAAACAGCCCCTGTCAATTAAGACAGAGACTGTTTTAAGACCCATCAGTTTACTATTTTAATTAACCCACCGAACGGGGCAAATTAACCCAGGTAAGCTTTCAATGCGCTGCTGTAGCGGGCTTTTTGTAAACGCTTGATGGCTCTTTCTTTGATCTGCCGAATTCTTTCTTTCGTCAAGTCGTATTTCTGGCCAATTTGTTCAATAGTGGTTCCGTTTTCGCCATCCAAGCCAAAATAAGCATTCACAATCTCGGCTTCTCTCGGTGACAATGATTTCAGCACACGACGAATTTCATTGCGCAAAGAATCTTTCATTACATCGTCATCCGTGTCATCGCTGCCTTCCAGCAAATCACCCATGGCCACATCTTCGGCTTCGTGGACGGGGGCATCCAGCGAAGTATGACGGGTATTGCTTTGGAAAATATTGTTGATCTCTGTTTCACTCATTTCCAGGATCTCCGCCAATTCTTCAGTAGATGGTTCTCGTTCATGCTCCTGTTCAAAAGCCATATAGGCTTTGTTGGCTTTGTTGTATGTACCAATTTTATTTTGCGGGAGCCGAACCAAACGTCCCTGCTCTGCCAAAGCCTGCAAAATGGACTGGCGAATCCACCACACAGCGTAAGAAATGAATTTGAAACCTTTGGTTTCATCAAAACGCTGGGCGGCTTTGATTAAACCCAGATTACCCTCGTTGATTAAGTCGCTCAGTGATAATCCCTGGTGTTGATATTGCTTTGCTACCGAAACCACAAAACGCAGGTTAGCCTGAACCAGTTTGTCCAATGCCCGCTGGTCGCCCATTTTAATTCGCTGAGCCAGAGTTGTTTCTTCTTCGGGAGTAATCATTGGAATTTTTGAAATTTCCTGAAGGTACTTCTCTACGGCTTGCGAATCCCTGTTAGTAATTTGGGTAGCAATTTTAAGCTGCCTCATAATTTAAATCCTTGATTTATTAAAGATGAATAAATAAATGACAAAAACTAAGTACAGATAGTTGCAAGAGTACGATTAGACCGTCCGGGACTATCTGCAAAAGTATGCTGCAAAGGCCAAAACTCATAGTCCTTTACCACATTTCTTTTTTCTGCAAATATTATACTATACTTATTTTGTATGGAAACCCTGCCAGATTTGCTTTATTAGCGAAATTTTTAAAATGAAGTGCAGAAATTTTTCACACGGTTTTGGGGTTGGCCCGATTCTTTTGCCAAAGGTAAACCCATAAAACTGCTCCAAATATTATCAATCCAAAAGAGATCACTTCCGCCTGCGTAGGGTGTAAGCCAAAAAAGTCCATCCGGTTATTGACCCTGATTTTTTCGATCAGGAATCTTTCGAACCCATTCAGAATCAGATAAAGACAAAAAAGTGCCCCGTAAAGCTTGAATCGCTTTCGTAAGGCCCAGAGAACAAAAAACAGGGCAGCGCACATCAGCGTTTCGTAAAACGGTGTTGGAAACACGGGTATAACAAGCCGGTTGCAGTAGTCTTCATTGCAACCAGCGATCGGAATTCCCATCTTATTGACATTGTGCGGATAATGATAGGCAAACATCCAGTTGGGCAAAAAACTTAGTGCTGATGGTTTGAGAACCGGTTTATGCGGAATGGAATCCAGTTTGCCGTATTCCTGCATAAAGTAAGCCGAATAGGTACCTACTGTATCCCGAAAATCATTAGGCGCTGCCAAAACAACTTTGTTGGTTGAATCAACTTTGTAGGCGTTGTTGTAAATACCCCAGTCGCCATCACCGGCCACCTGGCAACCGATGCGCCCAATAGCATAAGCAATCATTAAAGAAGGGGCTATGGCATCGGCCAAATGTCGAATACTGATTTTATTTCTCCTGGCATAATAAATTAAAGCAAGCGTGGCACAAATCAATCCCCCATAAAAAGTCAGCCCTCCGCCAGAAAAAATGTAATCGGATGGGCGTTTGAGAAAATTGCTCCAGTTTTCAAAAATATCAAAAAGCTTCGCCCCTAAAAGACCCACAATAAGCGCAATAATGGTTACTTCTCCCACTCTGTCGTGCGGCCAAATGCGCACTACTCTTTCTTCAGGACGCTTGAGCTGCTGTTTTCGGCGCTCCCGCCATTTCATCCAGGCAAAGAAGCCGCCAGTCAGCAAGCCAATCCCTAGATTTCCCTGCGAAGAAAAAATATACGATTGTGGATCCTGAATAGCCTTTGTTCCTGTAATAAAAAGAGCCAAAATCTTAAAACCAAAAAGAAACCCCAGTAGAAAATTAACACCGAGTTCTGTTTTAGTAGCAGGGCCGCCTACCACCACTTTTCGTTCTGTAGGCTTGAACAATCCCTCTTTGCTTTTTCGCCGCAACTCCTTCGCCAACAGCCAAGCCGCTACCAGGAAAGCTATCGCCACAAAAAAACCAAACATGTTAATGAACCGGAGGATGCCAATCTTAGCGCCAAAAAAATCTTCAAAAACGTAGTAGAGGTTTGGATACATGAGACAGTTTATAGTTTAAGAGTTCCAAAGCTCCAAAGTTGTCAGCTACAAACTTTTGAACAATGGAACTCTGGAACTTTTGAACTTTAAACATCAGGATTCTTAGTTGCAATAATGCTCGAACGCTTGGATCAAATTGTATGCAATCATTTGTGCCGAGCGACCTTCGATCTGATGACGCTCAATAAAATGAACCAATTCACCGTCTTTGAAAAGTGCAATTGAAGGCGAGGAAGGCGGATAAGGCCTTAAGTGTTCGCGTATGGCTTGCACTGCATCCAGGTCAAAGCCGGCAAACGTGGTTGTTAAATGATCAGGTTTTTTCGCAGCATTCATAACTGCCATCAATACGCCCGGCCGGGCTGTCCCAGCTGAACATCCACACACCGAATTAATCATCACCAGTGTGGTACCCTCCTGCTTCAATTGATTGTCAACTTCTTCTTTGCTCAATAATTCTGTAAACCCATTCTCGATGAGTTCTTCTTTCATTGGTTGCACTATTTCTACTGGATACATATTTAAAAAGTTTTGGCAAATCTACGAAACTGCAACAATAGCCGTTCAACAATAACAATTCTTACAAACTGGCAGGAAGCAATTGGCTGAAATGCAGTTCTGTCAGCCCTTTGAGCCGATTTTGGCTACGGTATATTATTTGAAAACTGAATTGCAAATCTAAAAATCTACTAACCACAAAACTTATCATTATGACAGTAGTTCAATTTAAAAACAAGCCTTATCGTGCCGCTTCTTTTAACAATTTTCTAAGCGACCTTTTTCCGCAAAATGCGTCTTTATTCAAAGATGATTTCAGCCTGGCAGTTCCTGTGAACATCAAAGAAACCGCAAAAGAATTTGTGGTAGAGGTGGTAGCACCGGGCTTGAACAAAGAAGATTTTAAAGTGAATATCGAAGCTCAGCTCTTGACAATTTCGGTTGAAAAGAATGAGGAGAAGGCAGTCGAGGGCGAAAAGGTGATTTTGAAAGAATACAAGACCCGCTCATTCAAACGTTCTTTTACAATTGGTGAAAAAATTAATGCAGACGAAATTTCTGCACAATATGTTAATGGTGTTTTGACATTAAACCTGGCCAAGAAGGAAGAAGTCAAACCCGCGGCAAAACAAATTACGATTCAATAATACATTCAACGATTTTCTCATAAGCAGTTGGTTTTGGTTTAAACGACCCCCGTTTCTACGGGGGTTTAATTTTTTTTAACAAAGGCATCAACGTCATTTTCAAGAGCTGCGATTTCTATTTTGTTATTTTGCGCATAAGATGAAGTCCAATACAATCAGAAAACTGCTTGGAGTACTTTTGTTGTTTGTTTACACAGAAGGAGTCGTTGCTCAACAGGATAGCTTGTCGATTTCTCACACCGATAGCGTTGTGCAAACAATACCTGATATGCCTTTACGCATAACCAACCTGAACCCTTTCTTCACATTACATGCTGATTCTACGCTGCAGTATCAATTACAGATCAATAAAAATCCTGATAACTTTTTCTGGTATTTAAAAAATGCACCGATCGGATTAAAGATTGGCAAGGATAACGGAGTTATTTCTTTTAAAGCTGAGAAGGCTTACTTTCTTTCAGGAAAGCTGAAATATGATGTGCCCTACAAAGTAGTCTTAGGTGTGCAAAACCTCTATGATCCAGCAGATAAGATTGACACCAGCTTTAACATCGTTTTTTTTAACACTGATATTATTCCGTCCAAAATTAAACCAACTGTGAGCGGTACCGTTTGGGTGGATGAAGGCGAAACCATAAGCTTTAAATTATTGTGTGAAACCGGAAGCTTTCCCATTCAAGCGGTGTTGATGTCGTCTTCGTTTCCAATAAAAGATTACAGCATTGTGCAAAAATGCGGCGATGATTTTTCGTGGACACCCGGTTATGATGTCGTAAAAGAAACTGACTCCGGTAGAGTAAAGCCGGTGTTGTTAAGTTTTATTGGTAGTACTAAAACCGGCATGAGAGACACATCCGTTGTAAAAATCATTGTAAAGGATGCACTCAATCAAACCCTGGCGAGGGAGGAATACAACCAGTTAACCAAAAACATCGATCGCTATATTTTGCAGTTGAAATTTACTTTTCTGCAGTTGGATAAAAAGCTGAAGCGAACGAAAAATACCCGTGTAGCATTTGATTTGACTTCGGCCTCCACGTCTTTGACCGGAACGATTTTATCGACTTCGGGCGACCAGGAAGCACAACGTACCGGAAAGATTTTACCAAGCGTTGGATTGGCATTAGTCCCCATCAAAGAAGCTTCTGTCCCAAATAAACCCATTGATCAAAACCAGGCTTCATCAATTCGTTCTTCCATTAAACGGTTAGAGTACATGCGTCAGGACAATTTGCTGGTTGGTGATAAAGATCCTGACATTCTGCGCAAAATTAACAAGCTAAAGGATGAATTAAAACAGACACAAATTCAGCTCATCGATGTGCCGGTAGAGTTCACCAACGATATGTCGGAAGAAGAGCTAAACCGTTATTTTAATAGCCCGAAAGTGAACAAAAAATACCGTCTGAAAGGGTAAATTCCAGCTTCTATTATTGCTGTTTTCCCGCTACATTTATCGTCTTGTTAATATTGCCAAAACCCGCCACAGCAAAGGGTTTTGCCCAAATATTGGCGAAGGATTTGACGTTGTAAAGGAAAAAAGAGGTATTCATGAAAAACATCAAATTCTTATTGGGTTTGCTAACGTTTGCTGTTGTTATGGCCAGTTGCGCCACTACCCAAAATACCACCGGCGAAGACGAATATTACGATACCAATGCAAGAACACAACAGGTTGGTAATCGCTTATACATTCAAGACCCGTTTTATGGGAACGTGATTCTCGAAAGAGATCCGCTTTCCGGCCGTTACTATGATGTGACTTACGGCAATCGTTACGGTTCACCTTATTATGGAAATCCATATGGTTACCGTCGTTATTACAGAAGCTATGGTGTAGGGGGCGGTCGCGTTCAACAAGGGCCAACCCGCGAACAGATCCAAAGTCACAAAGAAGGTACCCGTAAAACTATCCTGGGTGGCCGCCGGTAAGGCACTGAAATTTGTTACAATGCAGATTGATGGCGGTTTAAAATAAAATTCCCTCAGTTTCTCTGAGGGAATTTTATTTTAAACAATACAGATTTCACCTGATATAGCCCAATATCTTCAGCATACTTTGCGCGGTTTGTTCTTTGGCATACACCCAGTCAATTAGCTTTCCGTTTTTGTCGTACTCAATAATGACATGCTTGGGTGAAGGGATTAAACAGTGTTTAATCCCTCCATAACCGCTGATTTGGTCCTGGTAAGCTCCGGTATGAAAAAAGCCAACGTACAATGGTTCTCCTCCGTTTAGTTTGGGTAGAAATACTTCATTAATATGTTCTTCAGAATCGTAGTAATCGTGGCTGTCGCAAGTGATACCGCCCAGTACTACCCGCTGGTATTCTGTTTCCCATTTGTTGATAGGCAGCATTAAAAATTTCTCTCCAATTCCCCACGTATCCGGCAAAGTCGTAATGAAAGATGAATCAATCATATACCAGTTCTCGCGATCGTTTTGTACTTTTTCACCAAGCACACTGTAGATATGTGCCATGCTTTCGCCCACGGTATAGCTTCCGAATTCAGTAAAAATATTCGGCATGGGCACTTTGCTTCGTTTACAGGCAGCTTTGACGTTGCTTACAATTTCATCAATCATAAACTGATAATCGTACTCAAAACCTAACGAGTGTTTAATGGGAAAGCCGCCGCCAATATTCAATGAATCCAGCTCAGGACAAATCTTTTTCAGCTGACAATAAAGGTTGATAATCTTATTCAATTCCGACCAATAATAAATATCGTCCTTAATACCCTTGTTTAAAAAAATATGCAACATCTTCAACTGGAACTTGTTCTCGTAACCTTCAATATGATCTACGTAAAACTCCAGGATGTCCTTTGCCCGTATGCCGAGACGGGAAGTATAAAACGGGAAAGTTGGCTCCTCTTCTGCAGCAACTCTTATTCCCAATTTAAAAGGGGTTTTCACCGATTTGCGATAAGCTTGCAGTTCTTCTTTGTTATCTAAAATCGGAATAACGTTTTTAAAACCACTGTTCAGTAATTGCGCAATGCGGCGGATATAGCCTCGTTGCTTATAGCCGTTGCAGATGATGTAAATGTCTTTGGTGATCTTTCGTTTCTCGTGCAGCTTTTTGATGATTTCGATATCGTAAGCGTAGGAAGTTTCCAAATGAATGCCGTGTTGCAAAGCTTCTTCCACGACGAAACTGAAGTGAGAGCTTTTGGTACAGTAGCAATAAAAATATTGGCCTTCGTATTTATGCCTTTTAAAAGCCTTGGCAAACATGTCTTTGGCCCTGTTGATTTGCATACCAATCTTAGGCAGGTAAGAAATTTTTAGGGGCGTGCCGTGCTTTTCGATGATTGCTTTTAAGTCAATGCCGTTGAATTGAAGATAGCCATCTTTTACATCCAGCCCCGGTTGCGGAAAATTGAAGGTTTGCTGAACGAGATCAATGTAGGTATTGTTCATTGATAGACGAATGGGTTGTTCAGTTGTTTTTGATTGCCGCAAATGTAAATAGAACTGAGAATAAAGAAGTAAGATTATTCGGATTAAAAGGATCTCCGCGAAAAAGCCCTGCTAAGTGCAGGGCTCTGAATTATTGGACCGATAATCTTTCTCCCAAGAAATCCGTCCAATCAGTTAAATCTTCGTTTTATTTCACCTGAGCAATCAGCGCCTTAAAGCTTTCCGGATTGTTCATGGCTAAATCCGCCAACACTTTACGGTCAAGTTCAATGCCCTTTTGATTGAGTGCATTGATGAATTGAGAATACGTCAGCCCTTCTTCACGAACAGCTGCATTGATACGGGCAATCCACAATCGGCGGTATTCTCTTTTCTTCAGTTTACGACCTACATAGCTATAGGTCATCCCTTTTTCAACAATGTTTTTGGCAACGGTATATACATTTTTACGTTTGCCATAGAAGCCTTTGGCTTGTTTTAAGACTCTTTTTCTGCGTGCTCTGGAAGCAACGGCATTAACGGAACGAGGCATATTGCAAAGATTTTAGATTTACGATTTAAGATTTACGGTTTAAAGCTGATAGCTGAAAACTGACAGCTGACGGCTTACTTCAGACGCAACAATCGTTGTACGAAGTCCAGGTTGGCTTTGGCAACGAGACCATCTTTGCGCAATGCACGTTTCCGTTTTTTTGATTTTTTGGTCAGGATGTGCCGCTTAAAAGATTTCTGGTGTGTGATTTTGCCAGTAGCCGTTACTTTAAATCTTTTTTTGGCACTGGAGTTTGTTTTAACCTTTGGCATTTTGAAATGCTTTATCGTTTAGCCCTTGAGGCGACTCTCACCGGAGAATACTTAGGGAGCCTCTTTGGAGCAATGCTCTCATTTTGCAACGAGAGGCGCAAAGATAAAGGCTTATTCGGGATTTGAGGTTTGCGTTTTGATATTTTTTGTTAAGGCCCTCTAAGGCTTTTTAATAAGAAAGGCTACCGGTTGGTAGCCTTTGAACTGGTTTTGGTTTATCCTTTTATCGGCTGATGACGAAGTGTTGGTTGATTTCCATACCCGGTTCGCTTCCGCGTAAGTAGTACTGGCCTTGTGCCAGGTGGCTAACATTGAGTGTGTAGTTGTTTGTTCCGTTATTGATAACCAATGGCACTTTCATTACCACACGACCATTGTTGTCAACAATTTGAACCGTTGTTTTGATCGTTCTGTCGGACCCGATCACCAATGTCAGTTTGCTTCTTACCGGTACGGGATACAAATTCACAAAGAAGGCTTTGCCATTACAATAAGTACGGACAATACCGGTATACGTAGAAGCGCCGGTCATATCTACTTGTTTAACCCGGTACAAAGCAGCACCTCCAGCTTTATCGCTAAATGTATAACTCTTGGCACTACTGCTATTGCCGGTAGCGTTTATTCGGCCTAAACTGTTCCAAATATTTCCATCGCTGCTCTTTTCAATCTCAAAATAATTATTGTCTTTTCCCGTGTTAGTAGTCCAGGTGATGGATGTTCCGGTATTTGAACACTGGGCGTCATACCTGGTAAATAACACAGGCAATGGTCCAGCGCCTAAGGCGAGCGGCGTAGTATAGGTTAGGGAATTGACTACATATTCATTGGCAAAAACATCGGCCACTGCATATGTATTAAAAGCACCTGGTGTCCCCCCTGCACCTGAATTAATCACCACATACCCGGCTTGAGGCGATGAATTACCAAGTGACCAAAGTGTTACAGTAAAAACATCCGTAAAAGTTGTATTTAAAGTGATCGTTCCACCATCAACACTTCCTACAGCCCGTCTGTCGAAAGTTTGTCCGCCTGTTGTAAAGTTCACACTACCACTACACTGATTTACATTGTTATAAGTAAAACCGGCCGAAGCAAAGGCTGAGGACATGGTGACATTACTTGGCTGTTGGTTAAAAGAGCTTACACCACAAGTTGGAACCGGCGCAGGCCCGGTTGGCAGCATTGCTTGGGTTGATTGCCAACTCCACCCGGTTGAGATACCTGTAACATTCGATAATGTGCCGCTGGTTGTACGAATCTGTAATGTAAAAGAAACACTTCCTGTTGCTGGCCCGCCACCGCCATCCGGATCAATTGGGCTATAAACTGGATTGGTCAGCCGCCATTCCAATGTCTGGCCGGAAACACCCAGGGTTGCCATCAAACAAAATGCGAGAAGTGCCTGCCTCAATGTTCGTATATGTATTTTCATAATTCAGGTTTCAGAATGGGTTAATTGTATACACAATAAATATCAGTTATTCATCAACTTTATCGGGTAAATTGGATTTTACTTTTCCTGTAGCAATTCTTGCAGGTAAGCTTCCGGTGCCCGATGCCGAAATTGTAATTTTTGAAGCGTTAAAATCGGCTGCATTAATACCGTTGCTTAAATTAACATCTGTATCCAAATAACCGGAAGCAGAAGCAGCGATCGCAATTTTGATGGTATTGACGTCAGTAATATTTACGACTCCCTTGCTTGGACTAGTAGCATCACCGGCCCATAGAGCGTATTTTGTGCTGCTTGGCAATAGCACAACCGGATCGGTCGGCGAACCCGGATCTTTATACGAATTTGCGAGGGCTGAATAATCGTTGGCAAAAGTGCCTAATGCATTGGACGGGATGGAATTACTCAATACTCCCAGGTGATTGCGGTGACGAACGACAACAAACGAAGAACCCTGCTTGGAAATATCGAACGCAATGGGTGTAGAGCCATCAAGATCAACAACAACGCCAGTGTTTAATAAGAAACCTGCTTTTCTGCCGATTACGGTGCTTGCGGTAGCATCAGTCGGCAAACCCGAACTTGGTTTTCTGAGTTCAACCAGAACCCAGTCAACGATATTCGTGTTTGGTATGCTGCCAACACTCTCAGCTCCTGCATAATTAAAGGGTGAAACATTATAGGGCTGCGTCAATGGTAAAATGGAATTGATGTTCGTAGTCATGTTAGGACCGCTGGTCCAGGGCCCTCTCAAATAGGCCGTTATGTTAAACGTATATCGCGGATCGGCTAACTTCCATTCCTGGGCAAGATTGGTAGTATTCACGCCAGTTGTGCTAACCCAGTTGTTTGCCGCATTTCTGGAAACCGGAGAAAGAATGGCATTCCATTCAGCCGTAACCAGGTGCCATGGAACCAGATTTCCTTCAACGTTGCTGCTTAATTCAGCAGGAACATCTGAATAAGGGAATTGAATATCGGTTGTAAATCCTGACCCTCCGGCGGGAGTGAAAAGAAACTTCCGTTTTACTTCTCGTTCGGCTTGGGATGGGTCGCCCCCAAAAGCATGTGGCAACATCGTCATCATCATTTGCGTAGGAGCTGTGCCGCCGTTTGTTGTTAATTGAGCAAAAGCACTATTAAACAAAACAGCAGAACCATTGGCCCAGCCCGTGCGGGTCACATTTCCGGCGATCTCCCGGCCTGCTCCAAAATTGAAGACAGCAGAAGTAGGTGCAATGACAGCATACGAAGGATTTGCTAAATAATCCGTTGTTAAGCTGCCAACGAGGAAATCCAGTTTATTTGCAATATTCATCGAAGCAGCCAGGGTCACAATATCGGAATTCGAACCTTTGTTGATGGTCAGGTAACGAAAAGTTGCTCCGCCGCTGTTCACGGTAACATTGCCGCTCCCTGTCAAAAGAAGCGAATCATCAAGGGTAGTTGAATTGTAGGTGCCGCTATTGATAAAGTTGCCCTGCACTTCAATTTTGCCATCATTGGTAATGGTACCGGATGTATTGGTGAAATCGCCATTGCAAAAAATGGTGGCGCCGGTTTGCACCGTCACCGTGGCACCATTGTTTACAAATTGCGCCCTGGCAAAAAACACGGTCAGGGGCAAGCATGTTAAGAGTAAGACTTTTTTCATAACAGAGGTTTTCAATTATTATACAGAAATAGGGAACGACTTTGCGGCTATTCAGAGGGGATTGTGCTATAAAAATAAACAAATCAATTAAACCTTTACGTTTTGTGGATAATAAATTAGTAAACGGAACATCTTATTTATTGCACGGCAAAAATTACCTGCTCCATTTACCAATTACCCTGTTTCCCGCCCTGAGCTCCACTTCTTTAATACCGTCATTCGGCAACGGCACGCTATACAAACCCGGATAAACTATATCTGAAGGGTAGAATTTAACCATTACACCGGCCGAATCCTTCGCATAAAAATCAAGAGTCGATTTTTGCGTAAGATAAAATTCCAAATTCCCGCCGTCAATCTTCCAATAATCCTGATCGGTAGCTGGCTGCTTTCTTTGCGTCTCCTCTTTTAGATGCGGAAAGCTAATTCCCTGCGAAGCCATCCGATTCGTTGTAGGAATACCACCTGTGTTGCAGGGTGCAATATAAGCTTTGAAAAAGGTGCCGGCCTGCACTTCAAATCCCGGTTTAAGAATCACTGAGTCCCCTGCATGTACAAAGATTTCTGTGCCCGCACTTCCTCCTGAAGTTAACGTGGCGGAGGCACTAACATTTGCTTCAAAATACCAGGGACCAACCATGTTTGTGTTGGATACCGTAATGTTGTCCGAACAGTCAGTTTTACGGGAGCTGAACCACATGCCGCGACCAAAAGTTGACGCATAAATGTTTCCGTTCTCATTGACCCAAAGACCAGTTACAGGTATCCGTGGCATATAAGAATAAAAAGGTACCCAATCGCTATAACCATAACCACGAAAGAAAACCCCGATTTCAGTACCTACATAAACGCCTTCTGTGGCAACAGCTAAACTATGGCAGGGCACATTGGGTAAACTGCCCGACCAATTGGTCCAACTATCTCCTCCATTGGTTGAACGCATGACTTTGTTCCCGTCTGAATAACCACCAAAGCATACATAGACTTCAAGGGAAGAAGTAGGATAGGGTTTAATATCATTAATGGTGAAGGTTCCAGCAGGCCAGCCAGCGTTGCCACTTTTGGTTGTCCAGGTATCAATTTGATTATCGCTGCGAACAACATTCGAACCCGAACTTCCGTACAAGCGATTGGAGTTGCTTGGACAGGTTACCAGAACCCTTCTGGTGTTTTGTGCAACGGTTGCATCCGTAGAAGTAAATCCGTTAATTGAACGGCGTGTGCTGCTACCGCCCAAGAAAACAGTGTTGGAGTTGTTGTAGTCGATAGCAATGGGAGAAAAAAAGCTAACTGTACCAATCAATGAAGAAACATTGCTTCCGCCGTCTGTTGACTTATAAAAGCCGTCGTTGATATTCATGTAAAAGGTGTTGGCATTATTGGGCGCTATCGCTGTCCCAAAACCATCGCAGCAAATGACGTGTTTATAACTGGTGCCGCCCACCCTGTATTTTATACCGTTATCCTGCGCTCCGCCTAACAAGTTTACTCCTTCCATTTCGCCATCGGCATCTGTATCCTGCATGGAAAAACGATAAAACTGTGAAGTGGACACACCTTCGGAAATATTCGTCCAGGATACACCATCATCTGTGCTGCGATAAATCCCTCCATCTGTTCCGGCATAGAGATAATTATTTAAAGGATTAAAAGCAACAACATGCACATCGGGGTGGATGTATTCGGAAGCAACCGCCTGGTTCTCCCTGTAAACAGTGGCATTCACCATGCTCGACCCTCCGTTGCTGCCGTTGCTGCGCCAGACATTCATTCCACAGGTAACAACATAACTGACATCAGATCCTTTTACCGTAACACCCAAATCATATCCCGACTGGTTGCCATCGCCGGAGCCATTTTTTTGGCTACCCAGAATGTTCGGTGTATTGCAGCGGCGGGTAAAACTAACACCGCTGTTTGTGCTTCGGAACAATCCGGTAAATGTGCCGTCTGAAGGTACGCCGCCGCACAAGGCATAAACATAATTCGAATTGGCTGCGCTTACCGCCAGTTCAATTCGCGTACTGCCATTTGTAAAATCAAATGTGGATGTATTCCAGGTTCCCGAACGTCCACCGCCGGTTGAATAAAATACATCGGTGGTGGTACTCGCATATACGGTGGAATCATCGCTTGGCTTGAATTTGACGTCCCAATACTCACCGGTTCGTACCTGCGTCCATGAAGTTCCGCCATTGGTTGTTCGCCATAGACCCTGGCTGGTGGCAGCAAAAAGATAATTGCCGTTAGTGGGAGATATAGCTAAGCGATGGGCTTCGAAAGTAGAAGTGCCGGTGTATAAATCTCCGGTTTTTGACCAGGTGCTGCCACCATCCGTGCTTTTAAAAACTCCCATGCACTCGCCTGATGAACCATAATCGTAAACCAGGTATCCCGGCGAATAAGAATCACCATCACCGGTAAGTACATATATCACATTTCCATTCGTTGGACTAACAGCCAATCCCGCCACCCCAAGTGCCGGCAAAGAAGCAGTAATAAATGTCCACGTGGTGCCGCCATTGGTGGTTTTCCATACGCCGCCGGTGGGTGACCCGATAAAAAATATACTGGAATTCGAAGGATGGAACGCTATCCTGTCGATGCGACCAAGGCCTTTGATATCACCATCTGTAGCAGAGCCATCATGATCATCAACAGGGCCAATCGATGTCCAGTTGCCATACGCATTTTCGACGGCAGTAGTTTTACTGGTTTTTTTCGATTCATCACCAATTCGGTTCGAAGGAGCAAAAGCATCCTTGGGCAGCAAGTACCCCCATTTTTGATTGGTTTGTATAGTCGCATCCCAATTTTTCTGGCTGATCTTCACAAAATTGCCTTTGCTATCCAAATGGCTCAGCATCCACCATTCCCAGCGCTTCCAAAACAGATAATCATCTTCTCTTTCGTCTTCATCATCTATCCGGTAGCGCAGGCTCTTGCCGTCACCCTGATAAAAGGCATCCACTTCCTGCATAATGGCTTGCACCGTGGTTTTGCCTTGCAGCCGTTGTGCCAATGCAGGCGGCATTTTTTGCGCTGATACCGATGCGGAAAATATGATTGCAGCCAACAATAAAAAGTATTTCATAACAAGTAGTTGGATAGTTAACCAATACGATTCTCAAAACAGTTATTTCTTTTCCAATGTTTCGATGCGAGTTTGCAGCTGTTGGTTTTCTTTCTTCAACTGTATGACGTAAAGTGTTAACTCCTCTATTTTTTCCAGCATCCGCCTTTGTATATCACCGACGTCGAAGCCCTTTTCTTTTTCTACTTCGGCAGCCGAAGGCATGTTGGGAAGGTGTTTGTTTTTATGAATGAATTCTTCTAAATCGGACAGGCTGCGGAGCTCGTAATTATTGTTGAAAACATAATCGGGCCATGATGTGCTTAACTGAATGCGGGCTTCTTCACAAATGATCTTTCCATCGATAGATAATTTGTAACCGGCTGCTGCATTATACGTGCCGATGGTTACCTGCCCCCAGGATGGCTGCAATACAACATTCATTCCGGGTCCGGAGCTGTTCGACCATAACACCAAATTATTATTTGCATCGGGGAAAATGGCGCCGCCAAAGGTTGAAGCGTTGTAATAAAAGTTAGCACCATTGCCTTCAATGTTCAACGGCCTGCCGTAAGAAGTGCCATTGTATCCGATTCCCACATACCCGTTATTTCTGATCCGCATCATGGTATCACCGTTACTGTTGCGTAGCATAAAGGCACTTGTAGTAGATGTATTGTCGCCGGTCTTTACATCGAGCCGTGCCACCGGACTGGTTGCCCCGGTTCCAATACCGATATCGCCATCCTGGCTGAAGTAATGACGATAGGTAAAGGATGAACCATTTGTAGAATTTGTCATCAGCAAATCGGCGCCACCTCCAGTGGTTACATACCGCCATTGGTTACTACCATCATATCCAAAACGATATCCTCCAGTGCTCGACTGAACGAATATGTCGCCGCCGGCAACATGCAGTTTGTAATTGGGCATGCTTGTACCAATGCCTACATTTTGTGCATAGGGAACTGAAAAAGAAATCAAAGCAAGTACGAACAGTACAAAATTTTTCATAACAGAAATTTTAGGGGTGATAATTGCTGTCTGCACGAGTGCGGAACGAAACGGCATCAAAAGGAATTGGAATTTTTGGAACGGTTAAAACCACAGAATAAAATATTGGTTCTCTTCCGTTTTGCTATTTTACGCAATTCGTTTTTCTCTACAACCGAAAGCTTTGTTTAACCTGTTATTTCGGGTCACCAACAGGAAGGGCTAAACCGTTGTCAAAATCTCTGATTAAACTGCGCATCGGTACTATGGCGAAAAGGACCAAGTCCTGGTTGCATGAATTGTAGGTCCAGCACGCATTGGGCATGGCAGTTTTTACCTCTGTTTTGTTGTTAATGCCGATAACCACTTTTGTCATTTTCGATTAACTCTGGTTTGCGCTTTTATAATTGTCGTATTCGTTTTGGTTTTGGTAAACATTATTTTCTGGTCAATAAAAATAGCAGCTGCTGGATGCAGTTTTCGATAGCATAAAATTCATTGCTGTTCCCAAATCACGCCAGCAAAACCTCTTGCTTTGTCACAATCCAGTGGCAATTAATAGGCTGAACCAATTATAGGAAGGCAAAATCCTTCTTTCTTAAAATCAAGTGGTTTAAAACACTGTTACCCGGAAAATACAATTTTTTTTCAGATGTCAGAATGAATGCTTCCTCAGCATTGAAATAAAAATATCAGAAAATAGAACAAAAAGACGCACAAACGGTAGGATTAATCCAACGGCTGGCTTGAATCATTCACCGGTATCGTGATACAAGGTATGAAACTGAAAGCCAACAACATTCAATGAATATTTTTGGTTGGCTTCAGCGCTTATTTCACCAGACCGAGACTGATCGTATTGCTGAAACATCTGTATCATCGCAGCCTTCAATTGCTTTGTATTTTGTGGGTCAATCAAGATGCTGTTTTGCTCATTCACCAATTCCGGAATACCGCCAACATTTGTAGCAATGACCGGTAATCCACAGCACAATGCCTCGCCAATGACACAGGGAGAATTTTCGATATTGCTGTTTAGAACGAAAACATGTGATTGTTGCATTTCTTTGGCGACTTCCGGATGAGGGATTTCACCTTTGAAAAAAACTGTGGTGTTTAGAAGATTCATTTTTTGCGCTGAGGTCACATATTGATTGTCCCGATTGCCGACCAAAATTAGCTGGGCATCGGCATTTGTTTGTTGTAAGAATTGCTGGAAGCTTCCTAATATGCCATCCACATTTTTTAACGGCACCATGTTCGAGACATGCAAAAAAGTAAACCGTTGGTATTTTTCGTTTGAAGGGTAGAATAACGCGGTTTCAACCACATTGTGAATGACCTTGTATTTTTTTTTGATTAAGGTTTTGTTTACTCCTTTTCCCAAGTATTGACTGACAGAAATAAATGTATTTGCTTGTTTGAAAATCTTTTTTAAGAAATAACGAACGAAAAAATTTTTTGTATGGATATTATCATTCACCACCTCGTTGTAAATGCCCCAGTGTTCTGTAACAAGAAACGGAATCTTGTATTTTCTTTTTATCCATAAGGCAATTAACCCAACTTTCCAGGGGACATGAACATGCACTATATCAAAATGGTTTCGCTGAAGGATTGAATTTACCTCAGCTTTATAAATTTTCTTCCACTGCCGGTAATTTCGCAGCTTACCCATGAATCCCTTTCTTTTTGGCAAGTAAATGACCTGCTCTGTCAGATGACCATCATCATTCCTTATCGTTTCGGTTCCTTTTTGTGGTGCCGCTTGTTTTACGAACAGTACATGAATATCATCAAGCTTTGCGGCCGCCCGGGCGTGTCGCTGAATAAAATCGCCGTCGAATGCATCGTACTTATTAGGATACCAGCTGACCAGCCATAAGATTTTCTTTCGTTCGTTCATGCGGTGAATTGTGAATGGTCAATGGTGAATGGCGGATGTTTGGCCTCGTTTCATTTCTAACGATTGTTAGAAAAGTGAATGGCGAGAGATTTCTTCTATTCACCATTGACCCTTCACTACACTGGCCTTAATTGAATAAAGTCTTTTCGCTTGATGTAATAGAAAACCAACATATAGAGGACTGGCAGGGTGCTGATAACTTGCAGCACAAAAAGCCCTGAAGTCATTCCCATCGCAAAAAGCATTAACATAAAGATTAATCCACCGATCAGCAAATCGTTATCAATCGCGCAAACAATGTTGTAATAGCAGGTGTGGCGATTGGTGTATTTTAACTGCATCGGCTTGGTGATATGGAAACCGTCTGTTACAACAATCAGGGAGGGATTGGTTGGAATGATGACGCGGACCGGCTTATTTTTTCTTAAGTTATAAATGTGCATACCGTTCACCACCAGCCTTAGTTTTAAAAGGCTCAGCAGCCAATGATTTTTTTGGACGACAACAAGCTGGTATTGAACCGATGGTTTAATGTTTCAACGCTTTAATGATTTGAATAAACTCCGACGGATTGAGTGAGGCCCCCCCTACCAGGCCGCCGTCTACATCGGGACAATTAAAAAGTTCAACTGCATTGGAACCCTTTACACTGCCACCGTACAAAATCGATATTTCCTGCGCTACTTCTTCTCCCCATTTCCCGGCCAATACAGAACGAACAAATTCATGCATTTGTTGTGCCTGTTCCGATGTGGCGGTTTTACCAGTACCGATGGCCCAGATAGGTTCATAAGCAATCACGACATTTTTCATTTGTTCAGCCGAAAGATGAAAAAGCGATTCTTCCAACTGCTGGCGAACAAATTCATTCTGCCCGTTTTGCTCCCGGATTTCCAGCGCTTCGCCGCAGCAGAAAATCGGCGTTATTTCCTGACCCAAACAGAGGTCAACTTTTTCCTTTAAAACCTGATTGGTCTCGTTGTAGTATTCTCTTCGTTCGCTATGGCCAACAATGCAATACTCAATGCCGATCGATTGCAGCATTTCTACAGAAACTTCACCGGTATATGCCCCGCTCTTTTTGTTACTGCAATTTTGTGCGGCAATGGCGTAGCGATAAATTTCGCTTTCTTCATCTTCAATGATGCCTTGCGCCAATAGCAGGTGAGGAAACGGCACCGCGAAGATCACCAGTTGGTGTGCACCGGGCTTTATGTTCTCTTTTAAAATTTGATTTAATAAATCTACTGCTTGCTGGTAAGTAAGATTCATCTTCCAATTGGCGGCGGCTATTTGTTTGCGCATAATTAAAAAGTTTCAGAGTTCAAGCGTTCCAGCGTTCAAAAGTGAAGTTCCATCAACGCTGGAACTTTGGAACTTTTGAACCTTGGAACTTCAATAATGCTCAAAGATATGTTGCAGGATACTTTTTTCAGAGGAAGTTAGCGCACTTCCTTTCAACAGCTTCCAGTTGGTAATATCAATAAATGCTTTGTCTAAATCATAGCGTTCAAGGCCATCATTGCCCCAGGAAAAAGAAGGAATGTATTTGGGCGTCAGATCACCGCCAAAGATATTGACACACGCACCGATCACAGTGCCTGTATTGATGGAGGTATTGATAGCCGTACGGGAATAATCGCCCATGAAAACACCGCATTTCAATCCCACATTTACGGGGCCATTTGGCGTCCATACGATGATACCGGAAGCATTGTTTTTAATGTTGGAATTGGAGGTGCCGGCCCCCCAGTTGCACCACTCGCCGATTACTGAATCGCCCATGTAACCATCGTGAGCTTTGTTGGAATTCCCAAAAAGGACTGAATTTTTTATTTCTCCGCCGACTGTACACTTTGGGCCCACCGTAGTGCCGCCATAAATTTTTGCTCCCATTTTTACGACGGCCTCCTCGCAAATGACGACCGGCCCGCGGAGCATGGAACCTTCCATCACCTGTGCATTCTTTCCGATATAAATGGGTCCTTCATTAGCATTTAGATAACTACATTCTACCACAGCGCCTTTTTCAATAAATATCTCGGAAAGGCTGTTAACATTGTTGGTCGTTGAAATTTTCTGCGATTTTCTATCGGAAGTCAGTAGTTCAAAATCCTGTTCGATGGCCCAGGCATTCAAATTAAAAATATTCCAAGGGAAATTGATCTCTTTTAGCTCTTCTTCAATTTCAACCGGCTTACCCACCTTGATGTTGTTTTCATCCAATACTTCTTTTTGGGAAATGCAATAAACAAAACTCTCCGTTTCAGGAACTGATAAGAACTCGCCTGGTTTTAATTTTTTTACTTGTTTTACTATTTTTTTGGTTGGTAAAGTATTGCCGTGAATCAAATAAATGACATCATCGCCAATTGTTTTATCAAGTTTGATGGCCCTATCCAGGTCCTTGTAATCGTCTTCAAATTTATCGAAGGAAACAAGACCCAACTGCTGCTCCCATTTTTCCCTGATGGTCAAGATGCCAATCCTTATGTCCTGGATTTGCCGGGTCAGGGTGAATGGGAATAAATTTCCCGGCGTGCAAAATTCTTCTGTAAAAACAATCTTTCGCATAGTCAATAGTAAGGAGCAAGTAGCCACGTAATGTTAATCCTCTAAGTTATGGGTAAATTTTTGTCGGAATAGCGAGTAGTAAATAGTTAGTGGCGATCCGCCATTAAGTTTATTGTAGTTTCAATAAAAAACCCTCTCAAAAATTGAGAAGGTTATTTGTATAATGAATTTTACGCCTGAAGGCTACTTGCTACTCGCTATTCCACCTATTTCTTGGCATATTTCTTTTTGAACTTGTCAATACGTCCGGCCGTATCCACCAATACATTTTTACCGGTGAAGAAAGGATGAGAAGTGTTGGAAATTTCCAGCTTGATCAACGGATATTCGTTGCCATCTTCCCATTTGACCGTTTCTTTAGAGGCTGCTGTAGAGCGGCTTAAAAAGCTGTAGCCGTTACTCATATCTTTAAAAACCACGTAACGGTAATTTGCCGGATGAAGACCCTTTTTCATAATAATTTGTTTATAAATAATGTGTTATGGCTTAATTGAAGGCGCAAAAGTAGGAAAAACCACCGTAAAAACCGGCTTGAAAGAAAAGATTTTTGTTAAGCAGTTGTTGAAAGAAATTCACCTGTTCACAAGTTCACGGGTTTACAGGGGTAATCGTGCTTAGGCTGGATGCTTTTTGTTATTTAAGCCAACTTGTGAACTTGTGAACTTGTGAACCCGTGAACTCTTCTCAGCTTCTCATGTTCTCATACTGAAGGGGAATGCCCAGGTCCCAGGTTTTAGAGGCTTGGATGACTGTTTGCAGGTCATCTATTTTTTTGCCGTTTACCCTTACCAAATCGTCGTTGATAGAGGCCTGAACTTTTACGCCGGAGTCTTTTATGAGCTTTACGATCTTTTTGGCATCGTCCTGCTTTAGTCCGTTTCGTACCTGGATCTCTTTTTTCCACGCCTTGCCGCTTTGGTAGCCTTCTTTCGAGGTATCAAAAGCTTCCGGTGCAATACCCTGTTTGTGTGCCCGGCTAATGAGTACATCGATCAACTGGCGCATTTTCATGTCATCATCAGTTTCGACGTTGATTGTATAATCTTTTTTGTTCAGGTCAATGACCACATGGGCATTTTTAAAGTCGAAACGGTTGGTAATTTCTTTCTTTGTCACGTTCACTGCATTGTCCAGTGCCTGTGCATCTACTTTGGAAACAATATCGAATGATGCCATAGTTAACCCCCTGTCCCCCTAAAGGGGGGACTTAGGTCAAATATACTTTTCTTATCTCATACTTTCGCCTGGAATAAAGTTTTATTCGGTTGTGATGATTGCATTATGCCAGGTAGTGGTAAGAACGTGCAAGGGGTTTGTGAATGAAACTGGTTCTTATAGAATTAACCGAAACGAGGCTGTATCGTAGACAAAATAACGGCGCTAAGAATCATTTCAATGAAAAGCGGTTCCATCCAGCTCCCGAACAAAAAGAGGCTGTCTCCTACTTTTGAGACAGCCTCCTATAAATGAATGTTTAATTATTGCCTGCTCCTACCCGGTTCAGTTCTTCGTTGGCACTGCCATTGGTTTTCTTGCGTTGGTTGTTGATTTTTCCTTTGCTAAAGCGATAGGTAAAGCCGATGTTGAATACCCTTGAATCACGGGTCTCCTGGAAATGAGCATCTACATTGCCATAATTGCTGCTTGCATTGGTCTTTTGCGTAAGGAAGATGTCCCTGACGTTCAAGCGAATGGTGCCCTGGTTTTTCAATACTTGTTGACTCAATCCTGCAGATAACATTCCGATGGGTTGCATAACAACCACACCTTCCACTCCTGCTGTTCTGTAAAATCCGCTCAACTCTGCACTTAACGTTTTTGAAAGCTTAAATTGTTGCGAACCATTCAAGGCAAGCGTTGTTGAAGTAAAAGAAATCGGCGTACCATCAACCACTCCGGTATAGTGATTGTTAAAAACGTTCACATACAAGCTATTCGTCCACCATTTGGTCAGGGAGCCGTTGGCACTAACGGCTAAACCGTATTGACGCAGTTTGGCAATGTTCGCTTGCTTGGCATATGCTTCCTGGCCTTTTTGCTCAATCACCTGCTGAATAATATCATTGGTTGCACTGTAATTGAGTGTGGTGGTTAAGAAATTTTTGTACGTATGGCTGAATTCAATGTTGTCGCTTAACTGAGGCTTCAGATCAGGATTGCCCTGCATATAGGTGTATCTGTCCAGGAACCGGATAAACGGGTTTAAACTCTCGTAATTCGGGCGACGGATTCTTCTACCGTAATTCAAACCAAAATTGTTCTTGTCATCGGCTTTGTATTGGAAATAAGCGGTTGGAAAAAGTTGAGCATAATTTCTGTCGAACTTTTGACCGGTGGTCATTTGGTTACCCTTTGAATTGGTATGCTCAAAGCGCAAGCCCAATTGTGCATTGATTTTTTTCGACAGCGAAGTGCTCAGGTTGACATAAGCCGCATTGATGTTTTCCTGATAAATGAAATAGTTGCTGCGATTGTAATCGTGAACAAGGCTGCCGTATTGAATACTGTCGTAGCGGGCATTGTTGTCGGTTTTTACCAAACTGCTTTTCAGACCGGCTTCGAATCGTGCACCTTTCTTTAGCGGATGCAGAAAGTCAACACGCCCACTGTAAATTTGAATGTTCTGCGGCAGGCCTCCTAACAAGGTATCGGCTTTTTTGAAGGCATTGCCGGAAGGGTTGAAATAGGAATTGATTAATGTCTGGTCGTTTCTGGAATCATAAACAACATAATCCAAATCCGAGGTAAGCTCAGTGCCCGTCGTATCCAATAGCGTACGGAAGTTAACGTTGGTACTAAAGTTTTTCCACATCTGCGTATAATCGGCTGTTGCTCTGGTTTCGCTTTCCAAATCTTTATTGGGGAAGGAAATTAACGTAAGGTTGCGGTTAGAGAAAGTAGAAGGATTAATCCAACCATTCAACACAATACCAAAGGTTGTTTTTTTGTTGGCAAAGTAATCCAGACCAAGTTTTGCGTTGTAGGCACTGCCTTCGTTTTTCATATCGGCACGCTGATCGAAATAATTTTCCAGGCTGCCGGTAGCCTTATCACGAAGATTACGCTGAATGGTCAATGTATTGAAATTTTTGCGGTAATTGTGGCTTATATTGGTAAACACGTTCACCTTGCCTTCTTTGTAATTGAAGTTGAAGGCTTCGTTTGTTTTCGGATAAACACCTTGTCCATAGCCAACAGCAATCGAACCGTTGTATCCTGCCTGCCTGTTCTTTTTGGTTTTGATATTAATGATACCGGCATTACCGGCAGCGTCGTAGCGGGCAGGGGGATTGGTCATAATCTCGATTTGGTCCAGTTGGTTGGAGTGCATATTGCGCAAAAGGTTGGCGAGGTCGCTGCCACCCAATTGGGTTGGACGGCCATCGATCAAAACCATCACACCTTCTTTCCCTTTCAAACTAATATTACCATCTTTGTCAACAGTGATGCCGGGCGATTTTTCCAGCACTTCCAAAGCAGTAGCACCGGCATTGGTAACTGAGGCTTCCACATTGACAACGGTCCGGTCAATCTTTTGTTCGATGAGTGGCTTACGGGCAATGACCGTTACATTACCCATTGATTTGGATGTAGGGATTAACTCAATGGTATTCAATTGGACATCAGTCCTTCCAGGTCCAATTTCAAATACCGGTGAAAATCCTTTCTGATGGCCTACTGCCGAAACAGAGACCAAATATTTACCATCGCCAATCCCATCAAAAATAAAGTGGCCCTCTTTGTTGGCAACCGAAAATTTTACTGTGGAAGAATCCTTTGCCCTTAGCAGGGTGATGGTCGCGGACTCGATGGTCTTCTGACTACCATCTATCACGGAACCGATTACTTTACCGGTATTCTGCGCCTGAGCAGCGAAACCAAAAAGAGCAAAAAGGGTGAAGAAGGTGAAAAGCTGTTTCATTATGCTGTAGATTTAGGTATTTGTTATTAAAAATTTCATGACAAACTTAGGTACTATGCAATGTAAAGTACATTGTTTTTTATGGAACGGTAAATTTTCGTGATAGCCGGTTAAAGAACTAACAGGGATATGACGCAGATGTTTAGATTGGGTTACAGATTTTGCCAAGAATCATATCAATGGAAAAAATTTGGTTTGAACGGTTAGCGTCCTTATCCTGTTTGCTAGGACAAAGCTATTGGCGTGAAGAGGCCGCAGAAATAAAAAGGGGCGAAATGGGCAATTAATGTGATGAACTGGTTCAAGAGGGTTGGAAGGTTAATTGGTCTTCACCAGTTGACTATTCTCGCTGAGACGTTACGGTAAAGAAAGTTTACAATTGAAAGAGCATGCAGCAGTATCAGGGCAAACGCATCTAAATTTTTACACTGGAAAGCAGGTGGAGCAAATAGTCATTGTCCCAACCAGCTTTATGTCGCTTATTTTTCATGCTCAATTTTACGGATGTATCATTTTTTAAAACATTCAGAGCAATGCGGGTAAGCAGCGCAAAGTTTTCAGCGGCATTGCCTGCCCTTTTACGACTTTGGTCTTCTGAGAAAACCACATCCAGCGTCCAGTGCAGGGAGTTTTCGATGCCCCAATGCTCTCGGATATAGCTGTTGAAACAAGCCGCATTGCTATGCAGGCTGCTGATGTAATAGCGCACTTCACGTTGCATCTCCAACGTCTTTTTGCTGGTTCTTTGCGAAGTGATTTCAATAAGGGTTTGCACGCCTTTCCACTTCTCAGTTTTGCAAATCCATTCTGTGTCCTCGATGATACGGCAACTGCGCTTCTCGATGCGGCCATGCCCCACCTCCAATTTTGTATCACACCTTACGTCTCTGCTCTGTTCAAAGGCTTCCTTCATATCATCCAGCAAAAACTCTTGATTGTCCTTCACCGCTAAAATGTAATCCGCCTCTTTGTCGATGACAGCGGCTGCGATTTGCCTTTGGCATCCCATCGCATCTATAGAGACAATACAGCCTTTGAGTTCCAGAACTTCCAAAAGGGTGGGGATGGCGGTGATCTCATTGCTTTTATCATCCACTTTACACTGCGCCAGCATCATCTGATTAGCCTCACACCAGGCACTCACCAAGTGCACGATTGATTTACTACCGTCTGTCCCACTTCCGCAAAGTCTTTTGCCATCTATGCTCACCAAGGTGCCCTTGGTGAGCTGGGCCACAGACTCAATCCAGCTGAGAAAGCACTCTTGAAAAGCAGCAGGGTTCAGGGCTGCAAACAGGCGGTTAAAGGTGTCATGGGAAGGAATACCATGAGGCAGTTCTAAATAGTTTTTGAGCCACTCATATTTAGCCTTTCCATACAGTTCCATATCGTTCCAATCATCACAGCCACTGAGCACAGAGGCAATGGCAATAAAGACAATATCACAGAGCTTGTGCCGTTTGGTGCGATCGATCCGTGGGTCAGGTAAAGAGGCAAAGTGCTCAAAGAAAGTTCCCATACAAGTGCTTTAAGCCCCCAATGTAAGTCCCTTTCCCCTTACAACAATTTAGATGCGTTTGCCCTGGCAGCAGTATTTGTGCTACTACTTATTCATCCAGAATCTATTAAAAAGACTTCAAAAGAAGCTTTAAAAAAAGCCAGGGTAAAGACTCTGGCCGGTTTGTCGCACACATAACAGCATCCAATAATTTCTCTTTACTGATAATTATTCTTTGGATGCTTCAATAAAACACCATTTAGTCTTGTCCTTCAATTCCCCAACTGCCGACAACGATGGGAGAACTGGCTGCAACCGTTTCAAAAACAGCAGGCGAAAGCGTTACAATGGCCTTCCATTCATCTTTATTTTCTCTTTCCTCCACCCCTCCTTTCGTAATAACCACATCAGGATCTTCGTCAAGATTTGTTCTTGTAAATGTTCTCGACAATGTAGTTGGCGCAGGGGTATTCGTGGCATGAACGAAAGTTGAACCAATTGGGAAGACCCTGTCACCATCATCGGATTGTATCCTGACATCAGCTTTAAAAACTGCTGAAGCCAGCACTTCCGGGTTGTTAAATATCGCAGTAAAAGTGACGCTTGCTTCTCTGTTGTTTCCTGTTCCGCCGTGTTGAAGATTTAAGCTAAGTTTTGTGATAGTAGGCATAACCTTGATTTTTAGTGAATAAAATAAGACTTTGGAAAAATAGTCGCACGAACGAACGGACAGGGAAACACGAGGAATCACCCGGCACAGGTAACTTTTTCCCTAAACAGAACGAAAAGTCGTTTTCTAAAGGTGATGTATTCTTAGATTCCAAGACAAAGTTGACGGGGCCGATCACCTTAATAAGTTTTACTTCCACTGCCATCTCCGATGCAGCGTGTTATGCGGAGCAGAGACTCATCGGCTTGAAATCCCGATGAGACCTTTGCCCTCCACCCAAACCGCTATGCCACGGCGAGACTTATCAAGCAAGACGCACGAAGTGGATCGCACAGCAGCAAAAGAGGAAGAAGAATTAGAGGACAAATTTGTTAAGCTGAACTTGCACCGTGGACATCTTGGTAATTGGAAAATTAAATGTTCCCAAATTATTTATCTGCTTCAAATTTGCAAAACATTGTCTATACCTTACAGCTATCTTCATACAATTGCAACCAAACATGAAGCTTGACAAATACGCTTTAATAGCAGGCAGTGATGCAACTGTTTTTGAATTTGTAAGGATAGGACAAAAGGGCACCATCCGCAAGATTATACTTTTCCAGAAAACGGTCGAACCAAACTTTTACAATCTTGCATTTGGAGACAAAGACCCTGTGACGGGCGAGTTAAATGATTTAGCAGCATCGAACAACGGCGATACTGGTAAAGTCCTCGCAACTGTTGTTGCAGCATTGTATTCTTTCTTGGCCCGTTATCCTGAAGCCTCTGTTTATGCCACCGGTAGCACGTCTGCACCAACAAGGCTTTATCGTATAGGCATTACTCGATTTTATGAAGAAGTGCAAAGAGACTTTTATTTCTATGGACATATAGGCGGCGACTTTCCGTCATTTGAACCTGGCAAAGAATATAGCGGTTTTCTGGTGAAGCGAAAATTTAATTAAATTGCATTTATCATGAAAACAACACAAGACAAGAAAAACCCCAACATTCCTGATGTTACAATTGATCCTTCTCTTGACAAGTTGAAGGACCAAAATCTTTTCCCTGAAAAACTGGCAAAAGCCAATGAAATGCTCAAGACGGCCAAACTAACAGGCGAAATCACGAAAAACGAAAATGAAGAAAAAACTTCTTAAAGGCATCAAGATTGATGCATCTCTTGAAAGATTTAAAAATAAAAAAAACTATTTCTTAAAAACTGGCCAAGGCAATTGGATTGTTGAAAAACACCAAACTACCAGATGAAAACACAAAAATCAAAAACAAGCAAGAAGAAGAAACATGCAAAAGATGTCATCATTGACCCTTCTCTTCAAGGTAAGTATGACGATCAACCTTTATTTCGAGACAAGGTTGACCGTGCCAATCACATCTTAAAAACTTTTGGCCTTCCCAAGTTTGATCAGAAAGACTAAATCCCCAACTCCTCCTTTATCACCTCATAAAATGTCATCCCCGATAAAATCCGGCTTTGCGTTTTGTCATCCATGATAATCACAAACCGACCGTTGAAATGCTTGTGTATCTCTTTTATTTTCTCCTTGTTGATGATATATGATTTCTGTACCCGTAAGAAATTGGAGGGAAGTTTTTGTTCCAGGCCGTTTAAAGTATTATCGGTTAAATATTTTTTACCGGCAACTGTAAATAAAGCCACGTATTTATCATCAGCTTCAAAGTAGGAAAGCTGTTCGTATCGGAGAAGCAAAATCCGGTCTCCTAATCTTACAGGAAAAGCCGTGGGCTTTTTTTGCTCATAATTCTGCGCCAGCTTTTTTATGGCGGAAGATTCGATGGTTTTGCCAAAGCTTTTCAATTTTTCAAGGGCGGCATCCAATCTTTCCTGGCGGATCGGCTTTAATAAATAATCCACCGAAAACGTTTCAAATGCTTTGAGTGCATATTCTTCATAAGCCGTGGTGAAAATAATATTGGGTTGATGCGAAATCTGTTGCAACACTTCAAAACCGGTGAAGCCCGGCATCTGGATATCTAAAAAAACCAAATCAGGTTTTTGCGCATCGATCATTTCAACTGCTTCTGCCCCATTCTTTGCTTCGCCAATAATTTCTACCAAATCAGCATGAGTAGCCAACATGGTTCGCAAAATGCGCCGTGCTGCCGGTTCATCATCTGCAATCAATGCTCGGTACGTTTTCACGATGTTGGTTGGTATAAAATGATTTCACAATTTTTTTCCGGTTCGTTGTGCAGGTGAACTTCAAACCGGCCGGGGAACAGCAATTCCAGCTTATCAAAAATGCTTTTCAAACCATAACCGGAAGTCATCTCTTTCGGAAATTTCGGGCCGTTGTCATATACCTTGATCCGCAAGGTTTCTCCTTCCACTTTTATCTGTACTTTAATCTTCGTATGTCCCAGATTTTTCAAACCGTGCTTCACCGCATTCTCCACAACGGGTTGTAAGATAAACCGTGGCACCCGATATGGCAAAGATTTGTCATCAAGCTCTATGCTGTAATCCAGCTTTTCTTCAAACCGTATCTTTTCTATTTGCAAGTACATTTCGGTTGCTTCTACTTCCTCGTTTACTGTTGCAAAATTGCTGTTGCTGTAATTAATGCTGTACCGGAAAAGATCAGCCAATGAAAGTGACATTTGTCTTGCCTTGGCACCTTCTACCAAACTTAGATCGGCAATTGTGTTTAGAGCATTGTATAAAAAATGCGGATTGATCTTGGCATGAAGGGCATCCAATTCGGCTTTCGTTTTTAATTCCGACAATCTTGACAGCTCCAATTCTTTGTCGTACAGCTTTTTTTTCTTCTCCAATTCATTGTGCCTTACAAACAGATAAATCAATGCACCGAATCCACTGATATAAAAACTCCAAACCAATGAGTACTTCACAAATCTGCCCGATGCATTGAGCCAGTAATTCATCAATCCATTCACAATCATTGTTACGATGACGATGGAAGAAAAAATTATCGTCTGCAAAACACCGGAACTGATGTTTTGATAGCGCTTGTTCTCAGTAAAATACAGAACAATATTGTACGGCAAGGAAACATTCAACAATACAATTAAGAGGCAAAGCAAGGTGCCCCGAACAAAGCCGAAGTTTTCAAAGATGTGTGGGAAATCGGGTATCAAATGGCCAAGGGCAAAAAAGAAAAGCAGTCCGATAAGATAAGTCACCACGTTGCGGCGCAGCCATTCGGGTTTGATAAAAAGGAACATTCGTCTGGCCCTGGTGAGCAAATAAAATCCAAGGCTTACCGAAAAAGCAAACAGCAAAATATAAAGCAGCAAAGAATGAAAGTCACGTTGCACAGAAATTTTTGCTTGCAAAATAGATGCTTCGGTAAAAGAGTTGATCGTTGGTTTCGCCAACTGTGTATTTTAAGGGGCAAAGTGTGGCCCAGCAGCCCATCCCGTGAGCTCCGCTCGCAACCTATCGGTTGCCCAGTGGGAAGGCCACCATCGCACAGCCCTCGCTTAAATAAGATTCTTTCGTCACGCGGTGTCGTTCTGAACGTTTAAGAGCGCCGCACATTAACTTTCAAATCGAATTCCTACAGCTCGTAACATAAAAAACTCTATCAGGAAATCTTGAATGAGTTTTATAAGTATCGTGTAAAAGCGAGGGTCTGTGCTTGGGTCTCCCTCCCACCGGGAGGGCGGGGTGGGCCGAGGCTTCTCTTTCTTTAATTTTGGCCAATGAAAATCGATTACCGCTCAGATACCGTAACGAAACCATCAAAGGGAATGTTAGAAGCCATGTTCAATGCACCGGTGGGCGATGATGTTTTTGGCGAAGACCCATCAATTAATGAACTGGAAAGAACGTGCGCCGAGATGTTTGGCATGGAAGCTGCGCTTTTCTGCTCTTCCGGTACACAAACCAACCAGATTGCCATTAAATGCCATACCCAACCCGGCGATGAAGTGATTTGCGACGTCACATCCCACATTTATCAATACGAAGGCGGTGGAATTGCTGCTAACTCCGGCGCACAGGTCAAGCTTGTTTTTGGCGACAGGGGAAGAATTACAGCCGATCAGGTACAGGAAGCCATCAATGGCGATGATGTGCACAAAGCCAGAACCACGGTGGTTTCGCTGGAAAATACATCAAACCGTGGTGGCGGTAGTTGCTACGATTTTAAACAAATCGAAAAAATTCGGAAGGTTTGTGATGAACAAAATTTGATTCTGCATCTCGATGGTGCACGACTCTTTAATGCAATGGTGGCAAAAAATGAAACAGCCACCCAATATGGCGCTGCCTTTCATTCCATTTCCGTCTGTTTAAGTAAAAGCCTGGGTTGTCCCGTTGGAAGTTTAATTATCGGATCGAAAGATTTTATCAAAAAAGCAAGGAGAGTGAGAAAAGTTTTTGGGGGCGGTATGCGACAGGCCGGTTATCTGGCTGCCGCCGGAATCTATGCATTGCAAAACAACATTGAACGCTTGAAGGAAGATCACCAACATGCAAAAACGCTGGCAGACGCTTTGCATCAAAAAGATTTTGTTGAAACCGTTTTACCCGTTGAAACCAACATTGTTATTTTTTCTGTGCAAGGCCGGTTTACACCACAAAATCTGGTTGCCAAAATGAAAGAAAAAAACATTTTATGGTATGCCATCTCACCCACCCAGGTGCGCATTGTTACCCACTTGGATGTAACACCCGGCATGATACAAACGACGATTGACGCTATCAAAGCGCTATAACCACAAACAACAAACTACAAACAATAAACCTTTAACCATGTTTCCCAAAATCAACCCCACAACCACACAGGCCTGGAAGAAGTTAGAAACACACGCCGCCCAAATCAAAGAAGTACAGCTAAAAGAATTGTTTGCCAACGATGCGGACCGTTACAAAAAATTTTCGCACCGCTTCAACGATATCCTCATTGATTTTTCAAAAAACAACATCACCGAAGAAACCATTCAACTGGTAACGCAATTGGCAAATGAATGCCAGTTAAAAGAAGGCATCAATGCCATGTTTGAAGGCGAGTTGATTAATGAAACGGAACATCGTTCGGTGTTGCATGTGGCCCTTCGGAATTTCTCCGGTAAGCCCGTTTATGCAGAAGGCAATGATATAATGCCCGATGTAAAAAAAGTGCAGGAGCAAATGAAGAACTTTTGCGCCAAAGTGCACGAAGGGGAATGGAAAGGCTATACCGGCAAACGAATCAAATACATTGTCAACATTGGCATTGGTGGCAGCGATTTAGGACCTTTTATGGTAACCGAAGCCCTGAAGCCTTATTGGGTAGAAGGCATACAGGCTTACTTTGTCTCCAATGTTGACGGCACACACATCGCTGAAACGCTGAAGAAAGTGAACGCAGAAGAAACACTTTTCCTGATTGCCTCCAAAACCTTCACCACACAGGAAACCATGACCAATGCCCACACGGCAAGGGATTGGTTTTTAAAAGCTGCCAGCGATGAAAAGCATGTGGCCAAACATTTTGTAGCCCTCTCAACCAACGAAAAAGAAGTAGTGAAGTTTGGCATTGACAAGGAAAACATGTTCGGGTTTTGGGATTGGGTCGGCGGACGTTATTCATTGTGGAGTGCCATTGGCTTATCCATTGCGCTAACTATTGGCTACGGCAATTTTGAAGAATTGCTCAAAGGCGCTTTTGCGGTGGACGAACATTTTAAGAGTACGGAGTTTGAAAAAAATATTCCCGTTCTGATGGCACTTATTGGCCTTTGGTATGTGAACTTCTTTGATGTAAAAACCGAAGCCATTCTTCCTTACGACCAGTACCTGCATCGCTTTGCTGCTTACTTTCAACAGGGCAATATGGAAAGCAATGGCAAAAGCGTCGACCGCAACGGTGAAGAAGTAGATTACGAAACCGGACCAATCATTTGGGGTGAGCCAGGAACGAACGGTCAACATGCGTTTTATCAGTTAATTCACCAGGGCACCGTTTTAATTCCGTGTGATTTTATTGCTCCGGCACAGTCACAAAATCCCATTGGCGACCATCACCAAAAATTGCTTTCTAACTTCTTTGCTCAAACCGAAGCACTGATGAATGGAAAGACCGAGGAAGAAGTAGAAAAGGAATTTATGAAAGCTGGCAAGAGCGCCGAAGACATTGCACGGTTAACCCCCTTTAAAATCTTCAAAGGCAACCGGCCAACAAATTCCATTTTGGTAAAAAAGATCACACCATTTTCATTGGGAGAACTGATTGCCCTGTATGAACACAAGATTTTTGTACAGGGAGTTCTTTGGAACATCTTCTCCTTTGACCAATGGGGTGTGGAATTGGGCAAGCAATTGGCCAATAAAATTTTGCCGGAGCTCCAAGGCGATGAAGCTATTTCTTCGCACGATAGTTCTACCAACGGGTTAATCAATGCGTTCAAGGAAATGCGGAAATAAGTCAAAAGTAAAAAGGAAAAAGTCAAAATGGTGTTTTATGGAATGAGAGCCATTGCCGTGGCAAACCAATTTTGACCTTTTTTTTTGGCTTTTGACTATTCTGCTATTGGTACTGGGGAGAAGCCAGCTCAGTGAGGGATTTGATTTTGTAATAAAAGGTTTTGTTTTTCCATTGGCCTTTCAGCAGCACTTCACTGCCCAAGAGGCGCTGCGGTGCTTTTTCATGCTTTGTGTCATCGCTGAGTTCCAGCTGCCAAAGCGCACTGCCTTTTTGCGCAGAGAGTTCTATCTTTCTTTGACCGGCCCTGCTTTCTCCCACCACGGCTTTTGCCGCATTCACCGGAAATGCAGTAACGGCAAAGGACCTTCCATTCTTCCAGGCTCTGTGCCAATGAATATCGCTTGCCTTTGTTTCGATATACACATTGAACACCGTATCCCTTTTATCCACCGGTCGTCCACTCTCATCCACCCGAATGGTGCCGGGTATGGGGATCACATAAAAGCCATAGACTTTTGCAAGGGGTGGCTTGCTTTGGGCACACGAAGGCAGGGTAAACAAACAAGCAATGATGAGGAAAAAGTAAAAAATCTTTTTCATAAAGGGGTTTTACAGGCAAAAACAAAAGGCCGGCCAAAACAACCGGCCTTCTCTTAGTGAAGGCAAAGCTTATTGCTTTATTAACGGAAAGCCAAACACCCGGCCATCCACCACTGCTCTTAACACATAAGCCCCTGCACTGAGACTGGCCGGTAGTTGCCAATGCACTTGCCCCAAAGGACTCACCACTTGCTTTTCTGTTAGCAGCGTCCCATTGGCATAAAACAATTGAAGTTTAGCGCCCACTCCTTGCCTGGCAAAGCGTATATCAATAAAGTCAGTGAAGGGATTGTTCGATTCGTCGAAAGGCAGGAAGCATAAACTCTGATATTGGCATGTTATTGAGAAAAACCAGAATGCAATTCTGTTTGAAAATTGACCTTTTTTGTAATCCTTGTTTTTTTACTGACCCCTTGAAGCAAAAGTTCTCCTTGCATTATTTTTTCAGGGGCTGGATATTTGGCGTCTGTCGGCACAAGGCGAAGCATCCACAGTGTATTGGCCGATGCCACAGGAATTGTAATTTTTGTACGGGTTCGTTTATCGAAGCCTACTTGTGCAGGGTTTTCTTTCACCTTGCTGAAATCAATTTGATAAACGCTGTCATTTATCCATGCATATTGCCAAATTGGATCGGATCCGGTTGTTTCAACGTAAACAAAGGTGGAAGTATCCTGGCCTGCATTTCTCGGCCTTCCGTTCTCGTCCACTGCTATGTTGCCCGGAATTGTAACAACATAGAAAGCATGAGCATTGGCGATTATTTTGTTGCGCTGTGCACACGCATTGAAAGTTCCTGCCATAAAGAAGACAAGAAAATAGCGATGAAACCAACGCATGAATAAAGTTTTTAAGAAATCGTTTATTAGGAGAAAAGATAAAGAAGAACCCCTCGGATGAAGGGTTCCTCTTTGGTATCCATTATTGTTTCACAATTTTAAATGCCACGGTTTCTTCGTTTGTTTTTAATTGAACGATGTAGTTGCCTTTGGAAAGGTGAATGCTGGAAACATCCACATTTAAAATATTTCCGGAAACAACCACTGAATTTCTATAATGAATCTTCCCTGACACATCAAATAACGTTAGCCCAATTTTTTCAGAAGGGACTTGTGAGAAAAAGAAACCAAGATGATCGGTAAACGGATTATTGATCACCCGGATGTTCTTTTTTATCGATTCCGGGTTTTTAATAATTACCACCGGGCTATATTGATAATGTCCGTCTTTTTCAACCATCTTTAATCTGTAGTAATTAATGGCTTCTGCATAATAAGGATCAATCAAATTGTAAGACGTTTCGCCTGAACTATTCCCAACTGCACTTACACTACCGATCTGGCTGAAATTCGTACCGTCCACTGATCTTTCAACAAGAAACTCTTTTGTATTCCGTTCCGAAGAAGTAATCCACCTTAACTCACTGTGTGACCTGGCATTGAGCTTGCCATCGAATTCTTTTAACACCAACGGCAGCACAATGGAATTCTCTACAAGAAAAAATCGTGAAGAGCCGGTAAAAGTTGCTGTAAAGGCTTTATAGCTTCCATAATCAATAACAGATGGTGTTACAATCACAGAGTTACCTGCGTTTGCTGCAGAAGCAGAAGCCGCCGTCGTTTTTATAAGATTCAGCGACGCAGGATTTTTTCCGGCCAGTTCAGCATTGGTATAAAAGAGCGTAACCGTATAGGATGCGCCGCTATTGGTTGTTGGCGTTATTTCAAACACTTTTTGCGAACGTTGTCCACTTGTAAAGCTTTGCCATGCGGACCCCGTTTCATCAATGCGTGCAGTAACGCAGCCCAGACTGGCGCTTGCATTATTCAAAGAAGCAATCAGTTCACCATCGGCCGTTGAGTAAAAATTATAATTGGTGCTGCCGGCAACATTTGACGTTTTTGAAGCGTTCAGTGCCGATTCGATAGCCGTTGAATTGTTAGCACTGTTAAAGGTGATGTCCATTCTTTCATTAAACCCATATTGAGCGCCCAGGGTGCAACCCGTGCCGGCTGAAGTTTGAACACGGGAAACCATATAATACGCATTGCTTAGCAAAGACGTTCCATTGACATAATCATTCGCTACAGTTCCTGCGCCGTTATCATAACAAAATTGTACAACAAGGTTGCTGGTGCCATCCCAGGTAAAACCGGGGCTCAAAGCAATTGTATTTACGCCGGTTGTTGTGGTTAAGTTTCCGGTGAAGACCTGTGTTAAGCCCGTGGAAGTAAATCCAGCATTCAACGTGCTGACGGCCGAATTTGCCATTGAGACGGTAAAGCCGGTATAGGCTGTGGCGCCGCTGTTCTTCTGCGCTACTGTGAATTTAAGTGAATTAATAACCCCTGCTTTTAAGCCTGCATTTTGCAATTCTGAAGCAAGGTATAAATATTGAACCCGACCTCTGTTGTTTGCTATACTACCTGTTGAACTATTTACCCCAAACAAATAAGCAGTGGCCGAATTGACTCCCACGGTGTAATCGGCAGTGCTTGAACCATACGGATTTCCATCGTTATCGTTCAAAGCAAAAAGATAAGTGCTGTTGTAATTACTTTTCACAGCATCAGATCCGGTTACTGTAAAAATAAAATTGATGGCTTCTGCCAATTCAACTGCTTCATCGTCATAAACCCTTAGTTTAAAAGTTTGGGAGGCTGCTGAACCGGATGGGAAAGTGAGTGTATTGCTCGAAGAGGCAAAATTTCCATTGGTCGTAAAGTCAAAATCCACGCCCTGTGTGGCCGTGCTGTTGCCGGCTACTGAAATAGTAACGGTAGCGTCGCCAACAGGTGCACTTGTAATTGATAAGGGAATATCGTACTCTTTGTAGCCTTGACAACCGGATGTTCCGTTAGCAGAAGATTCAATATCAGAAGATCCTGGTGCACTGAACATAATGCTTTTTGCAATGGGCACGGTAGCTGTGTATAGGCCACGGCCATGGGTTGCCGCGGCAATCAATCCGTCTGTTGGTCTGTATTGCAGCATATCAACCCGAACGTTTGCAAATCCCGTATTGGTGGGTTGCCAGTCGGTAGCAGTTCCATTCAAATTATCCGTTGACCACACACCCAATTCAGTGGCAATAAGTGCCCAATCGCTGTTCCTGGGATCAAACATTGCCCATCGCACCGGCATATCAGGAAGGTTGATGCCGTTGTTATCCAAACTTGAAAATGTAGGTGAAGCGGAAGTAGCATTGAAGCTTTCGTAGATACTTGAAATGCCGTAATTGCTATACGTGACTAACATGTGATCTTCGTTGGTCGGGTCAACAGCAACCGATGAAACGGATTGAGAGCCGCTCGGGTGTGTAAACATCAAAACACCGGTAAGGCTGTTGCCGGTATGTGCATTATCAACTCTTACAAGCCGGCCATTGCTTAAGCCAAAATACACCCTGTTTGCTGTCAGCGGCGAAGCAGTAATATGCGTTACGGTCCCGCTGCCAAATGCGCTGACTGTTACAGCCGAATACGGGCTGTTCGGCAGGGATGGGTTAATCCATCGTTTAAAACTTCCGCTTGCATTACCAGCATAAAAGATTTTTGACTTGTCGTCATAATCGGTAGGATTAATAAACGAACCGGTTCCCGTTCCCAGGTTTATAGAATAAAAGTTGGTGCCTCCGTTTGTCGAAACATTAATGTTGTTTCCGGTGTAAGCGGTGAATTGAATGTTTCCGTTCGCCTGGTCAATATGCGGAAATCCCCCGTCGCCACCTGTCGGAGATGTCGTTGCACTGACGCCGGCAGCATTAAATTTCTGTGTGCCGTTATCCTGCGCACCGGCGAGAAAATAATTGGTCAGCGTTGGATGGATTGCATCGGCATAAAACTGCGTGACATTGTAGGATGTATTTCGGTTAGAAAACGTGGCACCTGCATCACCCGATCGAAAAATTCCACCGTCGTTACCCGCCAGAAGTTCGGTTCCTGAGCCAGGCTTAAAAACTAAAGCGTGGTTATCGGCATGCACAGTTGACATGCCACCACACCCGCTTGCCCATTGAGAAATTTGTGTCCAGGAGGTTCCGCCGTTTGTTGTTTTCATTAAGTCAACACCACCGATATAAACGGTATTTTCATTTGACGGATCAACAAGTGCGATCATGTCGTACCAGGCCTGGCCTCTCGTCATATCAGTCTTTGATGTTCCGCCGTCGCACCAGGTAGGCAAGGTAACGGATGCCCAGGTAGGCGTTGCCGCAGTGGCATTTGCCGTGACGATTATTTTTTTCAATGCGGGGCTTCCGGCATTGTCACTTACCATTGCATAAATCTTATCGGCATTGCTGGGAGCACAGGCTAATTCGATTCGGTATTCGGCAGAAGCCGTATAAATTTTCATCCAGGTGGCGCCGTTGTCAACGGAACGATAAATGCCATCGGTATCGAAGATGCCCATGCTGCAGTACAGCGTTCCATCAGCCCCTCTTTCGATATCAGCGCCGCGGTTGGAACTTCCGCCACCCACGCCGCTTGCCAATATCCTTGTCCAACTGGCGCCGCCATCGGTCGAGCGCATAAGCCCCCCAAAACCTCCTACATTGCTGCGTGTAGCGGCAAATAAATAATTCGTTCCTGCATTGGTATAGGCGATTATTTTTTGTACAGACTGAAAATTGTTGTTATTGGTCGAGGCCATTTGTGTCCATGCCGTGCCGCCGTTTGTGCTTTGCCAGATTCCTAACCCCTGAATTGCATCGGCATTAAACCATCCCTCGCCGGTGCCTGCATACAAATTTTGAGGATTGGTTGCATCCTGCGCCAACGTCGTCACTGCCAGATTTGCAAGAAAATCATCTACCTTGTTCCATACCGGACTGGCAACGGTTATGTCATTCGTGTACCATATGCCGCCTCCTACGCCTCCGGCCCAGACTTTCGTATAACCCGGTCCCCCGTTCAAATCATAAAGAAGCGCACGGGTTCTTCCCCCTACGTTGTTTGGACCTCTTTCAGTCCATGTGATACCTGCAGTCGCGGTGTTTGTCCGGCTGCTGGCTTGTTTGGCAAACTTTTGATCCCTTATTTCAGCAGCCTTGATCAATCTTTCTTTGGGTATAGCCCCTAAACGGGTGTCGCGGGTAAGTAAAAACTCTTGCTCCATTGCTTTGTCCATTTCATCCTCTTCTTCATTATCTTCTTCCGATCCGGGGCCCTTCATGGTAATTAGCGATGTGGCGGGCAAGGAGGTCTTTCTTAAATTAGAAAACAGGACATAAATGCATCCGAAAAAACATAAAAAGAGCAGGGTTGACACAGTTAGTTTTCTCATAGACAGAATTTTTTATAGGAAATTGAATGCACGAATATATAATCCTTGACGATAGGGATGAAATTATTTTTACAAATAGTAATTTTACTATCTGTCTACATCATTCGTAGCAGAAGACCTACCGGGGCAAAGAGAATTTTGAATCGAACATCATTCACGTCGACCCTTTCTGAAGTATACAAAGCCCTATAAAAGGCTTCAATTGTTAGCCCGATGCAATAAAAGCAAATTGTTTCAAGCAAAAATTTTAGAGAGTTTAAAACGATTGAAAACAAAATAAATGTCATCAATTAATCGTAACAAAATGTGTTCGTTTGTTTAAATTTTAACAATCCGTACGGGCATGGACGCATTCACATTAATTGGTTACGGCTTCAAATAAACAGCTGTGGATTGTTTCTGTTGCCGATGGGCAATTAGATTTGATCTCACGAAGCAACAGAGCTATCGGCACGATGACTTTCTGCTTGACTTCAACAGAGACATTCCTACATTTGAAACGACAACCTTTTTTGGTTGATGGACAAACCTGCTGAGATAACCGCCACATTTGTTTACTTGAATTTCGATGTTGAATTTTCTACATATACAAAACCATCAATGGAAAGACAAATACCTATTTCAAATAAGAAAATTGAGAACCGCTATCAACATCGGTTGCCGTAGTTTGAACAATGTCTTTACGAAAAACCATGGTGAGTCCAAAGTAAAGGGTCAGAATTCAGACGTTAAAAAGTGTCTGCATCTTTATAGGATTTCCTTTTGGCTTTTTTCTTTTCGCTACTGATACAGAGGAGAAGCCAGCTCGCTGAGGGATTTGATTTTATAATAGAAGGTTTTATTTTTCCATTTCCCTTTCAATAAAACTTCAGCGCCTGATAAACGTTGCGGCGCTTTTTGGTGCTTGCTGTCATCGCTTAATTCCAGTTGCCACAACAGGCCGCCTTTTTGCGGGGACAGTTCGATTTTTTTCTTTTCAGACAGACTCTCTCCCACCAGAACTTTTGCCATATTCACCCGAGATGGAATAACAGCAAATGAACTTCCGTTCTTCCAGGCTCTCTCCCAATGAATATTGTTCCCCTTTGTTTCTACATACAAATTGAACACAGTGTCCCTTTTATCTACTGGCCTTCCATTATCATCAACACGAATAGTGCCGGGCATGGGTATCATATAAAAGCCGTAAGCTTTTACAACCGGGGCTTGCCCCTGTGCAAAAGAGTAGCGTGTAAACAGACAACTAATGATGACGAAAGAGTAAAAAATCTTTTCCATAAATCGATTTTGATGGCAAAAACAAAAGGCCGGCCAAAAGACCAGCCTTCTTCGAATACAATCAAAGCTTATTGCTTTATTAACGTAAAGCTGAATACCTGACCATCCACTACTGTTCTTAGAACATAAGACCCGGCACTCAGGCTGGCTGGTAGTTGCCAATTTACTTGCCCGGAAGGATTGGCAATTTGCTTCTCTGTTAGCAGCGTACCGTTTGCATAGAACAATTGAAGTTTAGCGCCCACTCCTTGCCTGGCAAAGCGTATATCAATAAAGTCTTTGAATGGATTGTTCACTACCCAAACTTTCTGAACAGTGCTTGAATAATTGATCAAAACAATGTTACTGCGTTTGTTGTGTCCATCCCTGTCGTTCATCCGCAAACGGTAATAATTGTAGTTAGTCAATTGTGCATCGCGGAAGGAATAATCTTTCTTCATAGAACTATTACCCGCTGCATTGACAGAACCAATTGTAAAGAAGGTTGTACCATCGGTCGACTTTTCTATTTCAAAGTTCTTTGCGTTTTGTTCAGAGGTAGTACTCCAGTTCAGAAGTGCAGTGTTGTTGTCCAAACGCCCTTCAAATGTTAATAAGGTTACTGGCAGCGTGAAGCCCGGACTGCCAGCACCAAAACCCGACAAACCGGTATTAAAGGTATAGCTTAGTGTATAATCGGACCCGTAATTGCCAAATGTTGGTGTTACAATTTCTATTGTGCCGGCTCCGTTTGGATTTCCTGGTGTCACATTGCTAATGGGTCCTTGTGTTTTAATTAACTTGATTTCGCCCCACGAGTTGCCGGTAATGGCTTCCCATCTTGCTCTTTCCTGTGCTGTGAAGTACAAGGTTACCTGATACTGTCCAGAAGCGTTATTGGTTGTTGGTGTAACAAAAAAGGTTTTAGACATCACAAAATTGGCTGGGTTGTTATTCCAGAATGGTTTGGCACCACCCGTCGTGTCTCTGTCAATTTTTACTTCGGTACACCCAAAATTGTCGGAAGAGGAACCGAAACGGGCAATTATATTTCTTAAGTTATCGTAGTAAGGAATATCATCATTCGGGGTTAATGTAGTGGTCTTAGAAGTATTCAATGCCAATGCAGGAGGATTACCCACGTTACCAGTGAAAATAATATCGGGCCGCGTAAACAATGACCCCGATTGATTGAATACTGCACTGAGCGAACAGCCTGTCCCCGTGGATGCCCTGTTCCAGACTGCTTTGGCATCGGGTGTAGCAGTGGCCGAAACTGCATCACCGGAACCCGAGGCCGTTGTATTGTCATAACAAACTTCTACCAACACGTTCGACTCACCATCCCAATAGTATGGTGCCATTAGGGCAAAGGTATTGATACCGGATACAGTGGAATAGTTAGCCGAATAATAAAGAATAGTACCCGATTCAAATGTTGCAGTAGGAAAGTTATTAGCAGAAGTTTGTTTTAAAGAAACAGTTAGTCCATTATACGGTTGTGTGCTGGTTTTGCTGATAATATTAAATCCGATTGCGGTAATGTTACCTGGCGCCAGGCCGGCAGCTCTCAGTTCTGTACCCAGATAAATAAACTGGGATCTCGCCTTTTGGAATTCGCTACGGAAAGGCTGGGTAAAGGTGCCAGCGCTGCCATTGCCGACAGTCTTACTTCCGGCTGTAACAGGCGCAGGGGCAACATCATTGTCTTTTATGGTAAAATTATAGGTGTCATAAGTTCCTGCAAACGCATTGGTAGTACCAGCAACCGAGAAAGTGAGGGCAAATGTTTCATCTCCTTCAATTGCTTCATCGTCATAAATCCGGATGGTAATGGTTTTTGTCTCCGCTGCTCCATCTGCAAAAACTTGCTGTTTGGAAGGCGCAGCAAAATTGCCGTTGGTGGTATATTCAAAATCAATTCCTTCCATTGCCGTAAAGCCGGCTTGCAGAGAATAGCTAATTGTTGCATCGCCAGTGGGCGCCGCCACTGCCGAAACATTTACGGTATAATCAGTATAGCCACGGCAATCGATTGTGCCGGCTGTTGTTTCAGTCACTGTAGCAAACGGGGCATTGAAGCGAATCTCCGGTGAAGCAGGAATGGTTGCGGTATAAACACCCCGTCCATGCGTGGCAGCCATCATGGTATTGTCGCTTAGTCTTACCTGCAACATATCTGTGCGAACAGTAGGAAAATTGGGATCAGAAGTCCACGAAGTGCTACTTCCGTTGACAGCATCAGTATAATAAACACCGGCTTCTGTAGCCAGGTAAATTTTTGCATCGTTTTGCGGGTCGATCACCGCCCAGCGTACTGGCATATCAGGCAGGTTGCCATCAATATTTGTCCATGCCGTGCCCCCGTTGGTGCTATACCAAACGTGCTGTACCCCATATCGGGTATTGGTCGCAACCAAAACATTATCCGACGATCCCGTATTAATACAGTTTATGTACGCCCCCAATGGTATAGCACCACTAATATCGGCAACATTTGCTCCGACATTGGCATTGGTAACGAGAGCAGCATTATCAAGCCGCACTATTCTTCCACTATCAGTACCAATGTACACACGGTCTTTGGTAAAAGGAGATACCTTAAAAGCTGCAGGAGTGCTGCTTAAACTAAGCGTTAATGAGTCAGCGTTCGTGCTGTTATGTGCATTCCTCCATCGTAGAATATTGTTCTTCGACCAGCAGGCATATAAAGCATTTTGCCCATCGTCGTAATCCCAGGGGTTAATAAATCGTCCGGCAGTTGTACTAATGTTGATGGATGTCCAGGTGTTACCGCCGTCTGTACTTCTGCGGTATTGGTTAAAAACATAGCTGCCGAACTGGATTTGCGGGTTTTGCTGGTTGATGTGCACAAAAGCGCCATCGCCACCGGTTACTTCGGTCGAGTAGCTTTTCCCAGGCTGTGTAAGCTGGTGCACACCGTTGTCCTGTGCACCGGCAAGCATGTAATTGGAGCCGGCATTGGGATGAATGGCCCCCGAATAAAATTGCTTGATCGCCAGGTTGCTGTTTCGATCGGAAAAAGTTGCACCATCATCGTTGGAAAGAAATACGCCGCCATCACAGCCTATTACAATACGGCCTGATAAGCCAGCTACACCCCATTGCATAAAATGATGGTCAGCATGAACATAAGGCGCTGACGTAACCCAAAAGGTTTGCCGGGTTATGGTACCACCGCTGTTTGTTGATTTGTAAGCGTCAAGGCCTCCTACCATAAATTGCGCTGTATTGGCAGGATTAATCGCCAATGTTAAATCATACCAGCCCTGTGTATTGGTTAAATTAGCCGTATAAGCGTTTGCATTCTGCTTTGTCCATGTTGCACCGCCATCCACTGATTTATAACAACTGTCAACATTATTGGAAACATTGGTTGTAACAGCATATAAAGTGTCTTTAAATGAAGCTAATTCCAACCGATGGGCTGTAGCGCTGCTGATTCTGATACCAACACTGGGTACCCATCCTGCCGCGGATGAAACTGTGGCTGGATTATCCGTGTATTGATGCTGAACCCGATTTACATCTGTGGAACTGGAGTTATAGCCAAAACTGGCATGGAGTCTTCCATTCAGGCTAAATTCAATATCGGTACAAATGGCATTTGTACTGGTTCTTACCGTGGGTGTAATCTCCTGCCAACTTGTTCCCCCGTCAGTGGAACGGTAGATACCTGCGGCATTGGACGCGGGGCTTGTCGTGGTTCTATTGGCCAAATACAAATTGCCTGATGCATCACAAACCAGCTTAAACATTTTCCGGAAACCAGCTGATGAATTTAATCTCGTCCACGAAGTTCCACTGTTCGTTGATTTCCATACACCAAGTCCAATCACTGCATCTGCATTGCTATAAGGTTCGCCGGTTGAAAAATACATTGTATTGGGTGTTGTTGGGTCCTGGCAGATATACGAAATAGCCAGGTTATCAAGACGGTCGTCTATTGGTACCCAGTTCGGTGTGTTGCCGCCACTAATAAAATTGGTACACTTCCATAAGCCGCCATCCGCACCTCCGGCGAACACGGTATTACCTGTTGGATCGTTCACCGTATCAATTAAGATGGCTCTTGTTCTGCCAGCCGTGTAATTTGTGCCGGACCCGCCGCGGGGATTACCACTAGCGCCTACGAAATCATAAACCGGCCCCCGCTCCGTCCAACTCAGTGCATCTTGCGTACGCATCGTACGCAATGTGTTTTTCTGCTTCACGGTATATTCAACAGCCTTCATCAATCGTTCTTCTGGCACATAACCCAATGCAGGATCTTTGACCCGTTCAAATTCGAACGCATATCGTTCAGCCGGTCCGTCGTATTCATTATCTTCTTCTATCTCACCAATTTTGCCAACGATTGTTGTGTCTTTTCCAGCGATCGTTTCGTCGGCCTTTTTGGTTGCGTTTTTACAAGAGAAAATGAAAAAAGCAAAGAATACAAATAGCGGAGTAAGTAGAGGTCTTTTCATAAAAGATAGGTTGTCGTTGGTTAAAAATTTATGAGCCGAAAAGCTTTTCCGAGGCAAGTGAACACAAAGTCCAAATGCAGATTGCTGAAAGGTGATGCGTTTGTGGTTAAGAAACGAAAAAATGAAGGTGTTTGTATTGTTTATGATTCAGGTATAAATTTAGTCCTTTTTAATATGTGAAGCCTCTTGCGGACATGGAGAAGTAAAAAATAATTTCTGTATGGACGCAGATAAATTTGCGACAGAGCAAGATGACGAAGCGGCGCGGAAAATAAAATAACGGGCAGAACCTTCCAAAATAGAAAAACCCCATAACTTGATGGGGCAGATGAACAGTGAGTTTATTTTTGTAAAGCGATTACCACTTATCAACATCATCACCACCACCACCACCAGAAGTGGTGTTGGCAGCGGGAGCAGGAATCTCCGATCTGACATCGTTCACTTCCACGCTCACATCTTCGGCATCATTTTCTGTTTCTTCGTGGTTGTACGCATCAAAGTCAAAATCCGGCATCAACTGGGTTTTCACGTAATCCACGGCCTCGTTCAGTGCTTTAATGAATTTATTAAAATCTTCTTTGTACAGGAATATCTTGTGGCGGTCGTAGCCATTGTCGTTGAAGCGTTTGCGGCTTTCGGTAATCGTTAGGTAATAATCATTACCGCGGGTTGCCCTTACATCAAAAAAGTAAGTTCTGCGTTTACCGGCCCGGATTCGCTTGCTGTAAATGCTTTCCATTTTCTTGTCGTTATTGTCGTACGCCACAGTTGTAATTTTTACAGTTTAAAAAAAATGTTTTGGTTTTCTATCTCACAAATATAATCGAGTTTTCCGAACAGCCAAATTTGGCACGGATTTAAAAATTTTCTTCTTCCTGCAGTTGCCGCTGATAGAGCGAAAAATACAATCCCCGTTTCTCCATTAGTTCATCATGGGTGCCTTCTTCTTTTAGTTCACCTTCGTCCAGCACAATGATTTTGTCAAAGCCAAAAAGATTAAACACCCGGTGCGTAATAAAAACAGAAGTTTTGTTTTGCAGGTAGCCGGATAGGTTATTGATAATCTCTTTCTCGGTTCGGGCATCTACGGCACTCAGGCAATCATCAAAAATCATAAGAGGTGCTTCTTTCAGCAGCGCACGGGCGATGGAAATCCGCTGCTTTTGGCCTCCGCTTAGTGTTACACCCCGCTCTCCTATTTCGGTTTCAAATCCTTTTGGAAATCCTTCAATGTCTTTGCCTACAGCAGCGAGGCGCGCCGCTTCCCGGATTTTTTCTGGGTCTTTCCATTTGGTGCCAAAGGCAATGTTGTTGGCAATGCTATCGCTGAATAAAAAGCCATCCTGCGGCACATAACTAATCTGGTTGCGCAGCTCCTCTAATTTTAGTTGATTGATTTCAATTGCATCGAGCAATACTTTTCCGTCACTGGCATCGAACAACCGCAGGATCAGTTGCGCCAAAGTTGTTTTGCCGCTTCCTGTTCTCCCGACGATGGCTATGCGTTGACCGGGGCGAAAGTGCAGGTTGACATTTTTTAATGCTTCAATGCCGGTGTGCGCATACGTGAATGAAACATTTTTAAACTGAACATCGCCATTCAATGCTACGCTAACTGCCGATGGGCTGTCTTTGATCTCCGGTTTTGTTTGTAAAAATTCATTCAATCTTTTTTGCGAAGCTGATGCCCTTTGTGTCATGCTGGCCGTCCAGCCAATGGCGCTAACCGGAAAGGTGAGCATGTTGATGTAAATGACAAATTCAACAATGACATCCAACCCGATGGCTTTGCCGCCGGTGATGTAATAGATACCGCCAATCATGATGGTCAGGAGGGTGCTTAAGCCAATCAATAAAGTCATGGTGGGAAAGTAAAGCGCTTCAATTTTTGCAAGGCCTACTGCACCGCTGCGATACCTTTCACTGCTCTCTCCAAAATTTTTATGCATGGCATCTTCCTGCACAAACGATTTAATAACACGAATACCGGAATATGCTTGTTGGGCTGTAGTGGTTAATTGTCCCAGTGCAGCCTGCAAGGCTTCACTTTTCCGATGAATAATGGAGTTGACAAAATAAATGGTCAGCGCCAGAAGCGGCAAAGGCGACAATACATACAAGGTTAGTTCGACATCCCTCTTGAGCATGAAAAATACACTCATTGAAATCATGGCAGCCAGGTTGATGAAATACATAATAGCCGGACCCGTAAACATTCTCACCCGGCTAACATCTTCGGCCATGCGGCTCATTAAATCGCCGGTACTGTGGGTTTTGTAAAAAGCGGCATCGAGTTTTTGATAATGTTCAAACACCTCGTTTTTCTGGTCGTATTCAATATGGCGACTCATCACAATAATCGTTTGCCGCATCAAAAACATAAAAAAGCCGCGAATCAGCGCCAGCACCAAAATCACAACGCCACTGATCAAAACAATTTGCAGGGGTGTTAAACGCACATGTTCAATCCAATGAATAAATTTTTGCACGGCGATATCGTAGGCGGGCTGTCTTTCCAGCACATTGGGATCCTAAGCTTAGAATTCCACGTGGACAAGTTGTCGCG
>JADMIO011545304.1_pt1 | contig 97010 bp, 143 predicted proteins | sample 8958161 | NCBI WGS metagenome assembly JADMIO01 (sample SAMN16585339, study PRJNA669376) | soil metagenome | isolation source: Crop rotation soil | place: USA: Cullars Rotation, Alabama | collected 2011
CGCGACAACTTGTCCACGTGGAATTCTAAGCTTAGGATCCCAATGTGCTGGAAAGCGCATCGGAATCAACCAACAATTTCACGCACGCCACGTGGTCATTCCGTGCTGCCAAGTGCAATGGTGTATCCTTCGCATTGGACTCCAAGTTAATCGGCGCGCCTTTGGCAATCAACATGCTGAGGACATCAGCATTCCCGTTCATTGCAGCCAGATGAACCGGCGAGAATCCGTTTTTGTCCGTTACATCCAACGCTGCGCCGTTGCTGCACAAGTACTCCACCACAGCGACGCTACCTCCATTTACTGCATCGAAAATGGCCATATCCCCTGCAGGTGTGCGGGCGTTGACACTGGCGTGGCCCACATTGATGAGAGCCTGTACCACGGCAAGATTTCCCCTCCTGGCGGCCTCACACAGCACGGGACGGCCCGCGCTGTCGAACACGGTATCAGCACGGATGTTGTGCGCCAGAATTGCGGTGCGAATTGCGCGCGCATCGCCCGCTTCAAGCGCGGAGACCAACTCCGAATGGGTCGCTGCGTTGCCCATACGAGCAAGAAATTGCAACAAATTGGATTTTGCTGCTGAGTCACTCTTTCCGTGGTACGTGAGACACTTTGTGATCTATTTCACGTTTGTATTTTTCGTTGTCCAACGATTTTTGAACGGTGCACAACACATCCAACGGAACCATGCCTCACAAGCCAGGAAATTCGCGAATCATGGCTTCCGTCACGTGATGCAAGTGCGTCAACACCTCGACCGTGCCGTCAAACAGCGACGTGCTACGGTACGGAATGGCGTGTTTCTTGCACAGGGGCTTCACAAGTGCAGCAAGGGCGGGGAGGTTGTGACGCGGCACGTCAGGACAGATGTGATGCTCGATCTGGTACTGCAGGCCACCCATGAACCAGCCGACCAACAAACTGTCTTGCACATTGCGCGTGGTTGTGACTTGTAGCGGGAGGAAGTGTGGCCGATCATCGTAGCCATACACCGCCATTCCTGGAATGATCGCAAACAATCAACACATCAATCAACGCCATACTATGCAATCACCACCATCGAAGAGAACACAACGATCCAAAGGACTGAAAGTCAGTGATAGGAGCTCACCGTTGTGACCGACACCAAATGCCAGAGCTAGAAACAGGCCACACACTGTTTGCGACACAATCACGTACAGAATCGCGTGAGAAGCTGGCATCATCCGCCTGGGAAATCATCAGCCAATCATGACATCACTTGTATACGATACAAACCTCCCAAAAAACATGCTCGTACAGAATGGCATAGTTCCAGACGTAGTACAATGCTAAGCTAAACAGTTCAATGGCTGGTCGGCGCACGGTGTCAATCGGATACTGCGGTCCCCATGTGTGTGTACGCAAGCCAAGGACAAACAGCAACGATTGTAGCAACCAGGAGACTCGGGCCACGAACAGTATCGGGAAATAGAGCACAGCTTGGTGTCGCAAGAAAAACGATCCAAACCTGCCCCCAGAGCTGACTACATGCTTTGCTAGGCGAGTGGACCATGTTAGCAATGGTGCTGTGTCAATGTCTGGGTCGCCTGCAAGTCCACAGCGCAACAACACGAAAGTGACACGACGCATGGCAACATAAATCGATGGTGGAAACCACAGATAGCGATAATAAATACACCACGAACAGATCATACACCCTACCATTGTGTAAATGGTCCTGACTGGCTACAATGTTTGGCACGGCGTGGTGTGTATTGTGCTTATCCTTCCACCAGGCGACAGAGAATCCTTGTGCCACATTCCCAATGAAGTACCCCATCGCATCGCCCCATACACGATTGTGAAACACTTGATGGTGCAGGAAGTCATGGGATAACCAGCCGCACTGCTGCCAGAACAGCGCCAGAATGATCGCACTGGCAATGTGAGCAATCAATGACGATGACCACGCAACCAAGGCTACAGACGCAGCTAACAACAGTGCATTCGTTGACAGCTTCATTACATAGTACCAAGGACTGCAACATATGACACGGCGTGAACAAGGATCGCGAAAATAATCATAACCGGGCAAGCTCCACGAAAACTAGCGATCGTTCGCCAAACAACTCAGCCAGTCGAAATCGCGACGCACACACCTCGCAACATGTAAGCCTGCTTTACGAACTGCTGCATGTAATGCGCGGAAATCTGTCTCCATCTCATCAACCGCTGTTTCCACGGTTCCAATCAGCATCGGCGCCAGCAAATCGTGAGCTCCCGGAGGATGGAAGCCACGAAACACATTCGTCGCATCCTGTCCAGCATGAGTAAAGAGCAAGGAACCGCCTGGATGATCCATCCAATTGGAAACGTCGTACACCTAGAAAAACATCACACCAATGTCGAACGGTCGTGCCCGAGACGCGTTAACATGCGATTTTCAGCTAACCTTGCCATGAATGACCAACCACGCGTCGTGTGGTACATTGTGTTTCGCTATTTCTGTGACAGTGAAACGCTTCAGCGGCTGTTTGTCGCCAGTTTTCCCGCCAAAACCCATCAGAAAAATTTGGCTTGGCAAGGTTCCCAGTGGGCTAATTCAAGTGACGTCATGCCTTGTCTTTTTTCGCCGTTTCGTTGCTTCATGTGAGTTTTAGGCGCGTTCGTCGCACATTCTATCGTCCCTATTGTATGACAAAACTGTTGGAGTTGGTGACGTTCACCATCCTCTCACGGGAATCAAAAGAGGTTTCGAACTCAATGGAATTGTGATGAAGAACGCAACCATCACGCGGGGGACAAGAGAAAAACGGCAACAACCGAGTCAACAGACAGAATAACCAAGGGTACCACAACAACACATCGAAAAAACCAAGACGTATCTCCAAAACATTAACCGAAAACAGGGGTTGAATGTCACTCACAATCAATGGAAACAAAAACGCGTGCGGGGAAAGGAGTTAGCCGCGACATACAGAATGCAGCAGGCGCTACAACAACACATAAACATGAAAACACAAAGAGAATGCAGCACTCAAGCGGCGCAGTCGTTATTTCGCATCGAATTCCGACAGGGCACGATTTCGTGAGGGTCGATTCGGACGACCCTGGATGTGGTAGTTGCTGGCAAGCGGTGAACTGGCAGCTGGTGAGCTACCATCACTGTGGAGAGAAAACCCTCGCGCCAGAGGCGGAATAGCAGGAGTATGAACGAATGAAGGCGATGAACGCGCGGATGCACGAAATGAGCCCGACCTGTCGCGTGCGGACAACGGCGACCCTCCTTCAACTTGTCTTAAACTCAACGGAGGTAGGTGTGTTACGTCTGCTGTTGAAGGTGGCGCAGGTCGCACGATTGGGGACACGATGAGGTCGGAGGCGGCGGTTTTCGGGCTCATTCCGTTTGGCAAAAGATTGCACGGTGACGGTGGTTCCACCGACCCCTCGAACGACATGGACGACCCTGAGAATGTAATAGGCTTCACGATCATGGGCCGCCGTGCCCCTAGCAACACGGAAGCGCCCTGTTGAGATGGTTTGCCACAGACGGGCAGTTTGATCGGCGAGAAATCGGCTTCATCTGCAGCCAGCAACCGCGCCAAACCCTTTGAACGTTGTAACATGGTAGATAATTCAACAATCGAGCCGTCATCGTCCAGAGTGGGCGTCTGGGGCCGCGAAAGCTCCATTGAACTGGCGGGCTGATCAGGCGCGTGCCGAGGAGCTAGTCCTTTTTACTAATCCAGCAAATGTGAAACCTGTCATTTCGTAAATTGTTCGCACTTCGTTTCCACCTGTATTTCAGTGTTTCCAGCGCTGGTAACGAACATGTGATTCTGATTTGATGTTATGTATCATGAGGTTTTGAAGATCTGAGCGTTATTAGAAGGAATGGACGAACATTGCATCGGAATTCAGTGATGTCGCTCAACAATCGCCGATGTCACAATGTTCACTTATCCTAAAACACCCCACACATCGATCAACACGTCGCCAATGAACCTGTTTTCATTGTTCTATTCATACGAATGCGCTGCAGAGTCATCACAACACCACAGCGTCACCGCCTGGAGGCTAGTGTGCTGTACCGTGCAGCAACTTTCGCCCAGATTTGGTCACGGGTCAAGGGCTTCGTCATACTCGCAGCAATACCACTGTCCTCTCCGTCATCATCATCCGCGTCCTGAACACGACCAAGAGTTCCAAACGAACTGACGAATTCAAACCAATGCATCGCAAAAATTCAAAGCACGTACCGCCATGTTGGGAAGCCGCGGTGCCTTCACATAATTTCTGTACAATGGTGCTTCGAAACTTGTCAGCAAATCAGCCACTGGCTTCACGGGAAGGGGTGAGAGTGCACCATCAGGACCAGTGGGAGAAATTACTGACGTTTTCGCGCTGCCATGTTCACACCGAGCTAGTTGCTCAGCAGAACTTGATTCTTTACTATGGTTGTCTGGAGATAAAGGCATCGCAGAACCAGCAGCGGCAACAGGAACGTCAGCACGCGCGATCACAACTGCTTCAACGGAACTGGGACTAGTTTCGAGAATTTCAGCGGCGGAAATCACGACAGGGGGCACTGAAGGGGCCGCAGGTATACTTTCATGAACGGTTGTTGAAACCAACGGTGTACTGGCCACTACAAGCTTGGCTGCAGCCTTCAAAATGCGATCCAATGCTGCGAATTTTAACCTGCACGCTTTCACCGTCAATTTCTCTGCAACTTCTGAGGGTGCATCACATGCAACCTGGCCCCATACATAGAAAACACAATAAACAACGAAAAATTGCATCCTGCTGGTTGAAACAGCGCGCGTACCAAGCCACGCTGGACGGCAGCCTTCATGCCTTTGGAAACCTTGTCGAAATCAAACTGTGCTTGCCGCGCCATCTTTAGCAGGGCAGTTTCCATTGCACTCGTCCATTTTATCGTGTCATGCGGCTCCACGGGACCCACTGCCGGCCCATTCACCTCAAAAACCGTAGACATTGTGCTGCTTGTACAGTTCGACGCGCTTTACCCCTGATGTGAGTAGCGACAGGAAAACTAGCACGAACGCAGCAGTATCCACGTCAATCCCTCGCTCTGTTCTTTTGGGTAACGAACAACGACCTTTGATAGTTGAAATCAATGAAGAGAAAGCCGCCAAGGTTGAGAACTTGAACCATCATCACCAAAACGTGCAAGAGAATTGTGATGAAAGCAAAGCAGTGCAGTTCGCTGAGCTGGTCTATCGTGTAAGAGCACATCGCAACGATGTTGTATCGTTGCATTCAAACGATGAAAACATCACACCATCGTGATGTGCGCTGCAAAAAGACCCCAACAGCTACTTTTCGTTGTGGGGCAGTCAAAAGTACAATTGCTTAGCAGAAAGACTAAGAAAGGCGGCAGCAACCGTCCACCCCCACGATGCCTGCGAGCAACTTACGTTGTTTTCGCGGCAGCGTGATCCTTGTGTCCATCGTTGGTTTCACTTTTGCCATTATCCTAGCACTAGTATTGTCAAACAAGAATGGCCAACGCGCTGCTGCCGAAGAAGCCTTGCAAACTCAAGCGACAACGGTACGAATCGCACTTGACGCTATTCGTTTCAAAATTTTGTCGGAGTTTCAACATATTCTGGCCTGTACATTGGATTTTCAGGTGATCAAAATGTTCAGATATTTCATTTTCGCAACGGCGAGCCCGCTACGGCTGTTGGCGGCTGTGATTTCGAGTACAAACGCCAGTTCGGCTGTTCGGCTGGCCCAAGTAGCTTCAAGCCCACAATTTCCGGGATTCTTAGAGCACGCTGCTGTAAAGCGAGTACAAATCATTAGGTAAACATATGTACTTTGTTAGATTTGGGATAAACTTTGAAAATGCTCGAAAGATGCCCTTGAAAACGTGACAAACTGGCGTCAACGGTTGACTGATCGCCGTTACTGGTCTTGTTGTTGCAGTGAACACGATCGAGCGGCATGGGAGGCGGATCAATCTCTTCAACTGAACACAACCGTTGAGATTGTGGACTCATCTGGTGCTGCTATATCCAACCGAAGCCAGTATTACGTTGAAACGGTGTGTTAGAGTTGATTTGCGTTGGTATCGCGCCATCGCGCGTTCTTTTTCAAAGCTTTCAACTTAGTTTGATGTATTGCATGCTTTTCTAGGATTCTCTGTCAGCTAATTGGACGAAATTCCGTGACTGGTCGGAAACGCCCATCCAAACGTGCATTGATTCGCTCGCCTCGGTAATCATCCCATGCTTCATTTAGCGACCGCCGTTGATTATTTAACGTGTTCTGTACATGGATTGTTGTAACCAATGAGCAGTTGGCATCAGAAAATGCCACTACGATGATTGAAGGTGTCGATGAAAAGAATGACCTGGTTGTTATCCACTGTTCGCGGCTCGTTGTCACGAATACTGGGGCGTCGACCACAGATTATCTTGTATCAACGCATAAGGTATCGTGTGTATTCGCGAGCATCGCTATCAGTTGGTTGGATTTCAGAAATTTTGATTTGTTTGGTTGAATTTTGCAGATTGCGACGATACTGCAAGGATTCGCAAAGTCCTCAGAGGGCACACCTGCGGAAATTTATCTTCAAATTTCGTCTGTTTCACTGCCTGCTGCGATTGTGCGCTGATTGATTGTTTTTCCAGCACAATTGTGAATGTTCAATTAGAATTCTGTGTGTTCTCAGACTGCCGTGTCGGATCCAGGCTTGACTGCATCTGCTAGCAACAACGACGAGCGCGTTACTCGTATCATGAGTATGACGCCAACAGTTCAGTGGCAAGTCGTTATTCTACCAAGTGAAACGCTGCTCCAGTTCACATCCAACAACTTGAGGTTTCATCGTGTTTTCTGTTCCTTGCGATTCGTTCTGACTGATTTCGATAATCTTTTTGACGTGGAAACTCGCAGTTCCACTGTGATTGGAATCCTGGTAGGCGCTGTAGTCCAACTTCTAGCGGTCGCGCTGTACTTTGTGAGAAACGAAGCGAAACGACAGAGGTACAAACTTGCCCTGGCTGAATTCCGTGCAGCTGATGCCAGCATGTCCAAAACACTAAACGCTGTGTGTCACGAGCTGCGCAATCCTCTTCACGGACTTCAGGTGAGTTTTGATTTTCTTGAGTCTGGGCTCTGGAATCTGAACGCATTGTTGAGCTTCGGGGTTTGTGTCTATTGCAGGGAACCTTGGCCTTATTTCTTCAAGATCATGCGGCACAGTTGTTGCCTGACATGAAAAGCGAGTTGTCGTCGATGTGGCACGACATTGAGCGCCTGGAGTTTGTGTTGACAGACGTGTTACGAATGAGAACAATGGACGTGGTGAGTTTTCGCGCTGTCTTTGATTTCCTTGTGTTGGGTCGTCACGGTGTTCACTGAATTTTGTGTCATGTTCTAGGTCAATATCCTGCCTCGTTTCGGTCAAACTGACGTCCTGGCTGTCGTTCGTGACATTGCAAATCTCCTTCGATACGATGTTCCATTACATGCGAAATTGCTGCTCGTCCTGGACAAGAGTTTGAACAGTGATTCCAAACTTCCTGTAATCAGTGACAGCCGGTTGCTTGGTCAGGTGAGAACGTGCTGTGGTTGGACTTTCCAGCTTCCTTGGGGTGGGCTGAATCTTTTCGTTGCAGATTCTCCGAATCACGGTGGAACATGCATCATCACGGTGTGAACCGGGTCATATAGTCCTCCATGTGGATCATTTCCAGTGTGAAGTGGAAGCGGAAACGACGCGTTGGCTGCTGTTCGAAGTCTTATTCCAGCGCAAGCAAGGTTTGAGCACTACTCAACTTCAATCCTTGCTGTCCATTCAGTCATGTGAACATGTCTTTGTGTGGTGTCAGAGGTGTTGAGGAAAGGAAAGAACGCATCGCAAATGACGCTCCCTGCTGTGACTCCAGTTCCTGCTGAGGTGTTGGCTGGCATGGCTCCAGTCGGACTTCGCAAACAGCTCCAGAATGACGACACGCCGTTTTCACATCAACATGAGTGCGTAGTGCTTGTTTACTGTCGTGTTTCGCGCCTCCATCGTCAGTCTCTGTGTGTTGTTTGCGAAAACCCTTGGCAGCGTTGTGGAGCTCTCTCGTCTGGAAGCAAAGTCAGACAGCCAACGGTCCTCGATCCATGAAATGCACATGGATCGAACAATCTCGCAAGGTGGTGCTGACATCAGTGTGGCGGCTGCAGTTATCGCAAAACTTGGAGGGTTCAGTGGCATTCATAGTGACGTGACGCCTCTGGAGGTCAGCAAACTGATGGAACCAAAGCGACCGGCGAGCAACGGCCGTCAACGGTCCCGACGGTTCAGTTCAAGTCTCGGTCGAGTCAGTGTAGACGAAACGCCAGTGTATGACGATCACATTTCGGTGTGGGAGCGTTGCTGGTTCGCGATTCCGTGTGCACCCAAAGGCTCACTGAAACAATACGAGCACGAAGACGACACGTTTTCAGCAGGAGGAGAAACAGTGACTATTGCTCCGGCTATTCAAGTTGCGCGAAGTGTGCAGATGAATTCTGGTCCCAACACCTGTCCAGAGAATGCGTTTGCTGCGATTCCAGTCGCGCAGCTCCCTCCTCTTCCCGTTGGTGGCTCTAGTTTGAGTAGTAGCACCGATACAGGAGTGGCTGTCAAGGATACCACATCAGATGGACTTGGAACAGCGCCAGATCCGTCAATAGCACCTCAAGGTTCGCTCAAGGCCGTCAAACTGCCTCCACTGTACGTGTCACCAAAACCAGCAAGTGTGTTGGAAACGGTTCCAGTCAACCCGGAGCCTGTGCGCGATGTCGTGATCGTTGTGGATGATGAACGCACCAATCTTCGAGTGGCGTCCAAGTTCCTGTCCGCTGTGGGTGTGGATTCCGTCCAATACCTGGATGGCGCGGAATTGCCCACAGAGTTCAAGCCAAATGTGATTGGAATCTTCCTGGACATTGTCATGAAGCGGAGTGATGGTGTTCAAGTGTGCAAGGCGCTGCGGCAAGCAGGGATCACCATTCCCGTTCTCGCCATGACAAGCAACGTGACTGGGTGAGTAGTTATGCGCTCAAAGGGAACTGGAAGCACGCACGAGAATCTGATTTCTGTTGTTTTGTGCCCGTATTCTCAGAGACAACATCGCGGCATTCAAAGCCGCAGAATTTGATGGTATTCTAGGCAAACCGTTCAAGCTTGCAGACGTCAGGTGAGACCTCATGCTGTTTTCGCGACATTCTGTAGAAGTTCATAGTGTTGTGTTCCCGTGTCTCCTCAGAGCTGCTGTGAAATACTGTCAAGATTATCGTGTAGTGACGAAGCCCAAGGCGCGTCGTGATCCAGCAGTGTTGAGCGAGAAAACGCAACAGGAATCCATCCGTCGAGCAATCAGCAGCATGTATTCCGATTCCAGTGTCAGTGAAGGTCTGCGCTCCAGTGCATACTCTGTTCATCCAAAGTCGACAGCCAGCAAGGCTGCAACGGGGTCAACTGGACAAGACAGCAACCTCGAGTTGCACAGCATCAGCGATGCTTCTGATGAGTCTGATTGCGAGCGAGACAGAGTCCGGCCCATTTCACAAGCTGCATCATCGAGGCGTGGCAATTCTCAACGTGCTAGCCGTCCTTGGTTTTCCAATCTGTATTAGTTCCCTGTCCCGTTGTGTTGGTTGGCGTTGCGTTTTGTGTTGTATTTTGTACCCTGTCATCACTGCTGCATATTTTACTGTCCATGTTGGTATGTTTCAATGTCCCATTGTGTTGCTACCTAGTTACGTTTCTGTGTGTGATGAAGCATCAAATCTTCACGAAATTTCGCCACTTCACCCAGAGTTTTTCCTTGGGATTTCGATCCGTTGCCCCAAGGGATCGAGGTTGCATGCGGTCCGCGGTGGTGTCACCGTCGTCAGGACCGTTACATTTCGATAGCGACGATGATGGAAACGGTATTGGATATGTGAAACATCGCCCAGGGCACTTGGGACTGCATCCAGGACCGTCCGAGATTTACAAAGGCTGGAGGACTGCACGCATCCTGTGTTTTCTGGGCCTTGTCAACATCGCGTGTCACTTTGTGCTGCTCCACGACGTGCTAAAGAACAATTGCTTGTATTCTACGGGGTCTATTGAGGCCAGGGCAGTCGCACCCACGTTTCAGTCGGGCCAAACGTTGCGGCCATGGTCATCAAACGTAATGTCGGCAGTTTTTGGGGACAAAAACGAGGAAGCACTGGAATCTCTGTGGTATTTTGGGAAAATTACGTACGGAAACTCCACGAATGTCACAACGTCTGTCGATGGTCTGGACGTGGACACGACAATCATGGCAACTGGAGGCGGCGCATTCCAGTTGTACACGCATTTGTTCCCGCCCCTTCGCACTGGACGCATGACGGTTCGCGTGGAGAAAGAAGTGATTTATCAAGGTGAAATCACGCTGCCTAAACTGCCGTGGGACCTGTACGTCCTGTGTTTGACGCCTCAAGACGGATTCGCACCGATTCCTTGGTCGCCTTGTCTGCTGTACGAGCATGCCCTGCACGCGTTTCCGCCATTAGGTCAACGTGTTGGTCTATCATATCATTCCCTGCCGTACCCTGCGATTATTGTGGGCGATCGTGACGTAAGTGCGGTTTTGAAATTCGAATCTGAAGGTTTTTCGTTTTGAGTATGGTTTTTTCTCTCAGGCGGGCACCGTCTCAGCACTTCTGTGTGATACAGACGCCTTTCTCAAGACGTACAATCGTTCTGAATTCGAAATATCACCAACCGCAAGATTGAAATGTCAATCGTACGAGTTACGCAAGTCAATCAGCAACACTACAGCTTGTCCGCTGCAAGCGCCTGCCCTTGAAGTGACGTGCATGACAATACGATCGTGCACCAATTATATTCAAGGCCCGCTGGTGTGCTACGTTGTGTGGATCATCGTGTTCATCGCAGCCTGGATCGTCACCGAGCCGTATCTTTGCGCGGTCGGCCAGCGATGTTTTGCACGTTTCAACCTCAACACGCACTACTTACGGTATCGCACTGCACATTTCTGGATAGCCATTGTGATGTTAGACTTGCCTGTATGCTTGGTCACCGCCTACTTGTCAATGCAACGTGGTGGTGGGACGCCTACAATCGTGACCTACATTGTGGTTGCAGGATTGGGTGTGAACGCGATGGCGAATGGCGCAGACGTGTGTGTAGCAACGTGGAAAGACGACCCAAAGAAACGAGATGAGGAGGCTGCATTCTCAGCGGATGTGTGGCGAGGGGAGATTGAATTGCGAGACACGGGAACGGAAGGCGCTCCAGATGATGCAAAATCAACAGCAACTGCCACGTGATCCGTGTCTGTGTGAAATAATTGTGCAAACGTGTGTATTGTTACAGAACAAGTAAAATGGAGGATCGTGTCACAACATGGAGCCGTCAAGGGACTCTGGCGAGATGAGCGATTTTCCTAGCGCTTGCTTTGTAGTAGCATCTTCGTTTGCTAGATCAAATTCCGAGGCAGAAGTGAATGCATGTGCTTTCGATGACGCTAATTCCTTGTCAATCGCGGACTTCAGCTGCACATATACCGCCAAAATCGACGATACAATCTCATGAATCACACAGGTCGGGTTTTGGCGCAGAAAAACACGGAATACGACGCCCTACACCACCGTACCTGATTGAGATTGCGTTTGTTTTGACCCCAATCGAACACATGCTCCTGATTTGCGCAGTGGGACACAGCAACGACGGTTGACTTCCCTTGTGTGGGCGTGTCATAACTGACCCGCAGCGTGATGTTGTCAATGAATCCAAACGTGTCTGTGCGTCTATCACCATGAAACATATCAACACTATCTCCTGCGGGTGCGTACTGTGCCAGAAACAACGCGGAGCGTCATGAAAACGTGCCGCAAAGAGAAAGCATGGGGACACAGGCCACAAACCTGCGTTAATTGCCACTTTGGAGGCCGTAGCAGCGCCCTCTGAATGGCGCCTGATAACCTATCCCTAGACACGTTTTCAAAATACCACTCCGTGTCGTGTCGAATGGCAGCGGACGAGCAACAACAGCCCATAAAATTCTGGCTGGCGAGGGTACGGATCAGAAACCTACGGGTACCCATCCATCAATCAAACACAACCTTTGTCCTGCGATGGACGGCGTGGCTGTTGGTACGCTGAAGTCAGGAACGCTGTTCTATCGAGGACAAACGGACGTATCACAGAAACAGATGAACGGCGTGGCGTGGCGGCTGTCCCGGGCCACTTCAAACGAATCTGCGCCGCCCGTGTACGAAGGCGATCCCGACCTGTATTGCACTGGTTTCGACCTGTTAGGAGGCGAAGGCTACAAGTACGTTTAGTTTTCATTGATAACTTTATGTTTGGGGGCTGAAATGAGTCAACGTAGCCGCGATGCCTGCACAACATGACGTTGATCGTTTCAACGGAAATGATTAGGTTGTGTTTTTCACAGATACGAGGGAGGCATGGGCTTTGTGGGAGAAAGCGGCGTGCTACAATCTCACGGCAGTGGTGTTTGTTATTATCCCGGCCTCGGCCGGTTCGAAGTGAGTGTTCAGTGTGCTGATTGTTGCCAATTGGCCATGGTGATCTAGCCATTCCGGTTTTCAGGGCTCTTGGGCGAAAGGCGAGCACAAGGATGTTGGCGTGCACACTACAGCATCAGGATCCATGTACATGGGAGAATGGAACGGCGGATTGCGGCAGGGATACGGTTGTGAGTTGGGTGGCGATGGTGATTGGTACCGCGGCCAGTTTGACGATGACGCCATCACGGGACTGGGTGAAATGCTGTGGGCTGATGGTGCAATACACCGTGGCAAGTGGGTAGACGGCACGCTCATTGAAATTGCGATGTGTACGTAATCACAAGAAACGCTCCAGAATTACTACATTTCTGTTCATATTCAAGTTCATCATGATGTTCATCTTTGCTGTTGTCAATGTTCAGCGGAGGAGCAAAATCACTTCGTTGACGAGGCTGTATCCAAAGCCGTAGCAGCGAAACAGAGAGCGATGGGTGAGCAACACTGCCAGAGTTTTTGTGGTTACCAGTTTGAAATAGTTGATGGCCTTGTTTTTCAGCGGCAAGAGGAGCTGCGCTGATCTCTCAGCAAAGAGCCGTGGATGAAGCGATTCGATCCATTGTGTACACAAGAAAACGTAAGCTAGCGAGTCCTCCAAGTCTCTTGAAATCATGACTTCCAGAAGAAACTGCATGAGTCTGCGTTGAAACGTGTATTTTTTTCAACAGGTGCCACTGGGAAAGGATTTGAAGCAGAAGTTGAAGCATGTCGACTGGAAGCTGAAGCTGCCGAAATCTCACGTAAATCTTTCAATTATGTTTGACAGCCAATGCTATTGCAAGCCGTCATTGAGCTTTCTGCTTCCGATTTCTCCAGGCAAAGGCAAAGCACAACGAGAGCGCCAAGCCGCGCAGAAAACCACTGCACTGCACGACAGCACGTCACAACTTGAGGAGGAAATGTTTCACATCAATCGCCAGGTGCCTCAGGGTGCAGAAAAGTCCATAGCGGCCTACACGGCTTCTGCAGCAAACGTGGACAAGAAAATGAAGCAAGCCCTCCGTGACTTCAAGGAAACCGAGAAAATGTTGATACGAGCCAAAGCAGACCGCAAGGTGGCGCAGCTTGCTGGTCTTCGCAGCGAAATCGATGCCCTGGAGGATGACTACGAAGTTGGTGCAAGAGCTCTGGAACTTCCAGATGCACCCACTCCAAGTCCAACAAAACAAGCCAAGGATACCACTACAGACGCAGTAACTGAGACATCTAAACCTGAAATGTCGGGTACTACAGATGTCAAATCGGCTCCAGTTGTCGAAGCGCCAAAGCCCACATCCGAAATTTCTCGAGTTCGTGGTGGTATTGCGCGTAGGAAGCTGCGAGCGAAGGAACGAGCCCAAGAACAGACACCAGGCTCTCCAGGAAACGTCATGTGAAGTTGTTGGTATGATTACATTTTGGGTGCGAAATGGTTGCATGCAGTTTTTGGGTCAAACAATCGTAAATGGGACGACAACTCAAAGGAATTCGCAAGAAACAATAGACACACACTAACACAAGCAAGGAAAGAACCAAACAGACGCAATGGAGAATGAGCAGAGTGTTGGACGAGATGGCGAGATCAACAGACCAAGACACAAAGGCAACCAGAAATTGCGAAGCACGAAAAACAATGGCGTTTGCAAAGTCAGAAAAGGGAAACCCTTGCTACGAAACAACAACGAAAACAACGAGTAACGTCTACCCTGCGCCGCATACAAACTCACTGGAGGGCAAAACGTGATTGCAAAACCCTACACACATGCAGACAAAAGGTACGGACACAAGGCAACACCAACACTCTCCTAACACAACATTTGTTCACAGAAGGAACAGGTTCGCATCGTCACTGTTTGCTATCCCCGTGTTTCGGCGATTCCACAACCGTCAACTTCAGCGTGATGTTGTTCAGCATCGATGGAGACACTTCCTCGGAATCATCCATGTTTAGACGAGGTGGTGACGGCGTAGGGGCAGCAGTCACATCATGTGGAGGCACGAACACTTGAATCGTTGCCTTTGCACCTGAAAATACGGCAGGCTTGTTGGGAGTACCGACCGTGGGTGATGACTTTGCACTGGACAGTGAGTCTGTGGTTCTGAAGTGATGATTCGCACCATGCCAACTGTCAGGCTTGGCTTCTGCACTGACAATGTTCTCAGTAATACTGGGCGATTTGGAATCTGGCACTTCTTTCTCTGGCACTGGTGAAGCTTGCGGCATTGTCGCGACTGCAACGATGGCGGCACTGTTGAAAAACACACAACCGCTCAATCATACAAGACCAGAATGAGAGCGACAACAAACACTAAACGTACTTTCGGACAGAAGGATGCCAGTGATGAGTAGCTATCCGCTGAACACCGTCCCTTATCAAATGCCGCAGCGTTGGTGCATCTCGACACAGAGTCCACAGCACGCCATGACCTCCCGTCACACTGTTGGTATGACTGATGCCTCGAGCAAGCTGAGAGACACGCCCGATGCTATCCTCAGCCAATCCGCCAGTGTTTGTAGGACTAGAGTTTCTACTGGAGTGCGATGGGGAGCGCACATCCCAACTGCACATGTTCAGGGCACGCAACGCCACAGACACACTAGTCGATGACATGCAGCTCACCACAAGACGAACGATGCGATTCTGTGAGGGGAGAATCCAATCAGAAATCGAAGAGAAATAAAATCGAACACAAGGGGACACGCACCTGCAATATGAAGGGAAGCTCCGATGGACCTACACTCTTCACAGCTTGCGACACAAGACCCAACAACACTGCGATGTGAATGCTGCGACACCACACCACACACCATCATTACGCACAGCCACTCCAATTTCACCATAGTCATCACAACAACAACGCACCTGTTCCGCCGCGGCCACTTGTGCACAATGCGAGTCAGAATGTACTGCCTCAACACGGGGGATACCGTGCATACTTTACCAGCGCAACGGACAAACGACCCAAAATCCGAGGTTTCTTCACCCAAAGGATCCACGGGTGACAGATGCAAGAACGCGTACGTAATTGCCCGCGAAATCTCGAGCCACATCCAAGTTGAGGCAGCCACTGTCGAATCCGGGGGAGATTCTGATGCAATGGAGTACGTTCGGACAATGAGATTGCTGTAAGGCGATCGCCGTGAGGAGTCTTGACCGTCAATTTGTTCCACGCCTTCTTGGAAAGGCACGAGACTGACGAACGACGGTTTCAGTTCGCAATCGTCTGGCGGACTTGGCGGTAGATGACCAGGCGATGATGACAACGCATGCAAGTTTGGCGGTGACAGCAAATGAGGGGGTGACATTGGATCAGCTGAGGATGATCCTGGCGATAGAATAGCCTCCTCAACTCCCACTGGTGTGTAGGAATAAACGGGATGTGGCGATGGGGAACGTGGGGAGGAGCCAGCAAGAAACGACGCAGTGTGAGGACTAGCAACTGACAACTGTGCGCGCGGCGTGTGTAGGACTTTGGGTTTCATCTTGCGCAGGGCGGACGTGACTGCAGACTCCCGAAACGGTGAAGGCAGGCGAGGTATGGTGCTTGGTGGGTGTTTTGCACACATTTCCCCCACAAGTTCTAACAGAGATGTCATGTCTGCAGGTCGCTCTTCCTCATTCACAACCTCCCTTCGAATACCACTGCTTTGTGACGCTTGGATCGTATGAACGTGCTGGTAGATGGATTCACAGATTGCCATGGACACGCTGTGCACAATCTGAGCGATAAAACCATTGGAAACACGATGAATCAGGAATTACCAAGTCGAAACCAACGAAAATACAATGATGTCTTACGTCAGCGGCGCCCGGAGTGTTAGCGCTCCCAGTGGACCTCACAATCAACACACGCAGCAGTCTGCCCGTGAACACACGAATCAGCGATGCTTTCTGTTCAGAGTAAGGAAGCACACACCACCATCCTATCATCATCAACCGGCGAACACAGGTAAAATATCACAAATACTGCCTTACCGCGGAGTGACACAAACAATCCACGAGATAGAACACGAGCGCGGACGACAGCCAAGTCAGCGGACACTCACGAACACAGCCAGACAACAGTTCCAGTGCCACAGCAACAGAGGCACTGTTGGATTGTGAGGGTGGCGTGGCACACACTGAATTTGACGCGGTGTGTCCAACACCAAACGGACCGTTCTTGTTAGCGGTCGTGTTCAATGTGCCAGTAGATGCTGATTTCGGCAGTGCATCATTATCAATGGACAGCGCTTGGTGTGGTCGTGAGAATTCAGTGGATAACCGATGTGGCTGACACGCCCACCGTGCAATGCCTAATATCGCGATTCGAACAATGGCCAATTCATCCTCTGACAGGTCAGGAGCATCAATGGATGTGGACGGCGTTCGTGGACGATGTCGATCAGCGCTGGTTGTGTGCTGAAGCGGTGTGGATGGGCGAGAGTCACTGCCGCAGCCCGATCGTCGCCACAACTTGGGCACGGGCCAAGACACTGCGCTGTCGCCGTGATGCGTGGCGGTGTGTGGCGCGTGTAATGATGCTCCTGAAGCGGGCATTACAGTGTGCAACGTGCCAACATTGGCCAGAATTTTGAGCGCTTCGGCATCAGCGCATGGGACAGCTAATCGCAATACTTTCGCACGGTTTGCGGTAGTGTGCATCGTAGTTAAGCCCATTACAAGCTCGTTTAGTATGTCAAACACGAACTGACACCTTTCGATTCCGCTGATTTCCAGCGGTAATGCCGGCAGAAGGCCTTGACTGGTCAAGATTGGCATAAGCGTTGCATCAGCAGCGTTGGGGAGCAGCACGGCGGCTAGCAAGGACGATGTGTACAGCAACTCACAATGACCCTTCGTTCTAGGTGGATACATGCGCCAGAGGCGATGAAAACACGCATCCAACAGCGCAGTTGAAAACAGAGGATTGGCCATCGGCGTTTCACCGGATTCTGACGATGTTGTTCGCGGAATTCCGGGAGGTAGCGGCGGAGCGGATGATTGAATCCCGTTTATTGTTGCAGAAACTGGCGATCCAACGTTAGAATGGCCATTTCCTGGTCCAACACGACCAAGGGACGCAGAACGCAATCGGCCGCTGGACATGATGCCGTCGTTGGAAGGCCGTCCGTGGTCCCGCGACGCCAAATGCGCGCGTGGTGAATTAAGCAATATCTCTTTTACTTCCACGGCCAAGTTTCGACCGAACCCGCCGGCCCACATGAACTCATCTTCCGCATTGAAGGTCCCGGCAACCTTAAGACGCACCCTAGCCGTGATTTCGAATGTACCCGGCGCTGGGAACAGCACACACCGTCCTACTGTCAATCTTCCTTTCGTTTCGCTGCGAATACCGTCTTGGCACAGCATGGACACAGGCCGCCAGTCGTTGCTGTGAGCCAAACAATCGCATCAGCCGCCACACAGAGTTACGCATGATTTTCGGGATTATGCAAGCAAGGAATGCACACACACGGCAGCGTACCTGTAAGAAACATTCGTCCATAATTCCAATTCAGGCTCTTTACCGGGAAAGCGTGCAAGTTGCCTGCGAAAAGCCACAAAAAGAAGTTTATCAGCGGAAAGCCATAACGAATGACGCTTTGCTGTGGTGTTTTAGGGAGAAAATTGCCCAGAAACACTGGATTCCATGACCACAACGTACGTACCATTCATCAACACTAACTGTGACCACTAACGGCTCAAAAACCCGCAGGCGAACCGTGGAACCAAGGGGTGGTTCAAGCTCCATTCACGATTCTAGTGATTTATGCCAAATGCACTCCTCGGCTGCCACCCGAATGCCCCGTATAACAATGAACGATGTTCGATGAACGATAAATAAAGCTGCAAACCGCTGGAACTGCCGCAGAACCGTGCGAACGGGACTTGCCCTGAAATGAGCCAAACTGCCCTGGGAAAACCGTGAATTTTCGGGGATGTCACAACCACACCAGAATTGACCCAAACGGCAGCCGAAAATCAACGGAAACCAAGGAAACACGAACACACACAACGCATGCGAAGCCGGGCTGTGCGCATCAAGGGCATTTTACGCAACCGTCAACAAGAACGTGCGGATCTGAACAGCATTCGAAAATCATGATCAGACAGGTCAAGTAAAACATCACAACCACACCGAATCAAGTCCACAAAGACAACACATTACCTGCAGCGGTGTCAGCGTGATCATTGGAGCATCCAACGACACGGGGTCAGGGATGATCGGTTTGGTCTCTGCGCCCAACACGACACTGCCATCCGCTTCAATGGTGTTCCACCTCTTGCGATTCGCTTTCATTTGAGCCACTGGCTGATTCGCTGTCAGTGACACCTCTTCAACCGCACTCAACTGATAGGCAACACAACAATTCAGACAATCTTGCATAGAAAGTCAGAATACAACATACTCACGAACCTTCAGGGTTGAGAACAGGTTGGTCAGGGACACAGACACTGGCTGCGACAACTGAGCATCCTCACCCACGCCAAATTGGTGCGACAAGCGCAACAGGATCGTGTTCGCTGAGGCCACACAACAACAATCACACGTCAGAACAGTTTACCAATCCATAACGTCAACTATCAAACCCCCACGCACGCGCCCACGATTGCAACGTCAAGATGTGCACATTGATAGGCAGATCAGCGCCGGCCATGAGGCCAGAGAAATTGAACAACTGAGTCGTCATGAAGGTTGATGACGCGCCAGCAGCGTAACCAATGACCGGAGGATTGTAAATGCGGTCCATCTCAGCACGGTAGCCCTTCGCAGCGTTCGCAGGCGCATCCAACATCACACGATGAAAGCCTTTGATGACCAAACCGGGCCCAATGCGCACAGGATTGGGGTATGGTGTGATACCGTACGTTTCATTCAGTGGCTCGCCGACACCACGGGCATCATCCCACAGTAAACGACGATGCACCATCAGCTCAATGTCACCGCTGTTGATGCTAGCACCACCTGCAGGAACACACACAATCAGGATAACGGCAAGAACCAGAACTGATTGAGAGTTTGGAGATTCACTACCTTGTGAGCGATCGACCAACACACTCAACTGCGCTTCGGTGTCATTGATGAATGCAACAGCATTCACGGGGTAGTAGCTGTCAACCACAACAACAACATCACGACGCACTTGAAGGCAATAATGGCAGGAAAACACACACTCACTTTCCAGCGACAGGCTCCGTGACATTCAGCGTCCATGTGGGGCGGTAGTTGTACAAGCGTTGCTGACAACCAAACAAAATGCACTCAAAAAACAATCAGAGTCTACGGATAAGCACAACTTTCTGCACATGCCTGCATTTCGCGACCGTTTGAGTCGGTGTAGACGTAGCCACCACTGTTGATGTTGGTGGAGAATCGTGTGATCACCTCCTTGCCCTGAAAACACACATCAATGAATTCCTAGCGTTAACCAACACAGTTTTCTTGACAAGAACCGAAAGTAACAGCACGAACCAAGCCATCTTCGATCGGAATGGAGCCAACAACCCACTCGAACTCAGCGTAAGGACGGTTGGCGTACAATCGCACCGTCTGTGATTCAAACAACACTGAATCCACTCACAACGTTCAAAGCATTCATCGTGATATCCCTGACCTGATTCAACCAAGGCGCAAAGGATTGCGTGATTTCCTGAACCACCGCGGAGTTGTGAGTAATTGCGATGGAAACGGCGCCAGTCGCGACTGGATAAGGATCCGTCTTGTTTGGGCGGAAAATCTGCCACAATCAATTTCTTACAGTCACAACAGGTCATACCATCCAAATCAACAGCGATGAACGCACGTAAGCGCCAGAGTTTTGGGAGTATTGGCCTTCGTAGCCCCAGTTGTTATCACAGACTGTGGAGTTGTACCAGAACCACTGCTGCGACACTGCAGCAGTCACGCCACTCACCTGCAAACCACAAACATCATCATCCTCCTTCATAATCTTACAAAAGCAAACGATAAGATTGGTATTCACGAACCAAGTTTGTCATTGACGTCAACAAGCCCGTGGTGGAATCAAACGTGAGTGACAACATGTTGTTGGAGATGGTCAGGTTTGGGTCCGCTGATTTCAAGGGAGCTTCCTCCGATTCCAAATCCCTTGCAACAACGCCATCCAAGTCATCCGCATCGAAGTAAGGAGCAACGGTGTAAGAATTGAAGCCCAGCGCAGGCAAGTTCACAGTGATCAACAGCGTGTAAGGCAGTCCGCCTTGTTCTTGGTCAAACACAGGGGAGTTTATTGTGTCATACGGAACGAACTTCCCATTGGAATCTTGGACCACGATGTTGGACACGTCCTTGGGCGCAGGGATGCGAATTGTCTCAGTGATTGCACGAGGCAGCGGGTTGTAAACTGTGATCACGAATGGCATGCTACCAGCTGGGGAACAAATGCTAACGTTCGCGTTCTCGCACTGGGTGAAGGTCGCAGATGGTCCTCCAGGTTTCTGTCAACACAACAAGAGATACTTCTCATGATAGCATGATGAAAACACAATCACATTCACAAGAAAGAGAACCGACCTGTGTCAGAGACGAGAATGCAGCGTTGGACACCGTCATGCCATCAGAGTAACCCGTCGCGATACGAGCAGCGTAGTCATAACTGGTGTGTTGCTTCGCCGTACCAGAAACTGCCCACATCAAACGCAAACACATCACACACCCTCTCCAAATCACAGCAGTTTCACAAGCAAAGACAACAAACCCACCCGAGTCATGATGCTGCACCACACCCATGACCTCAGAGAAGTGCTGCAGCGCTGAGAAGTTCTGAGCAGTGAACACATCCAGTTGACGCGAAGCTTGTAGGAAACCACTGCCCTTCCTGACGTAGCCCTTCAGTGCTGGGCGACTCGTGAAATAACCAGTCCAGAAGGCATGAGGCCAGTCAGCATAGGGGAAGAAATCGTCAGTCTTCACTGTCCACGTGTGGTTAGCGGCGTTCAGAGCGTCTGCGAACATCGTGGGTGTTGAGTAAAACGCATTCACGCGACCGTCCAAGTTCACGTAATGGATTAGCTTGTCCACTGGGACCAATCACAACAACACACAACACGGCTTTAGAGACTTGGAAAGACAATTAGCAAGTGAATGGAGAACGTACAGTTCTTGTACCAGTCGTTGGAGTTTTCGTGCTGGAAGTCAGAACTGCACAAACACATCGACCACATCTCAATTACCACCAATAAATAACGACGACAGTATGATATCATTCGACAACTCGCCCCATCAAGAACATGATGTTGTTCGTGGCTGAGTAGGAGGCATCTGTCAATGACCTGCAACAGATCACGACATCAGATCAGATCAGATCAGATCAGATCAATCCGAAGACAACTGTCTCAAAACTATTCTCTGCTCACCGGTTCACGAACAAATCCACGCGATCTTGAACGTTATAGTCGTACAAATGTGTGTCGTCTTGGATGGGAGGATCGGAGCACGACTGATCGTAGCAGAAACCGTCAGGTGGACCATACCCTGTGATGAATGCGCCCGTTAACACTTGTGCAGACGGTCCTAAGCTTGCACTGGGACGCCAAATGAATTGCATGTTCTTGTTAGCCAAGCGAACGCCACGATCTTGATAATCCAGACGCATGAACCATAACGAATCGAAACCAACTTCCGCAGACAGCAGAGCAGCCTGTACAGAAGCAATATCCCAGATAAGCCAACAATTTCTGTAACACTACATGAAACTTCACACCTGAGTCGCAGAGTGACCGAACGGATCTGAGACAATGACACACAACACCGATGAAACATGAGTCACGTCCCAATCACCAGCATGACACGCACCAATTTGCCATCCCACGGAGGGTGTTGCCCCAAACTGCTCCTTCAAGTACTTATGACCAACAGTGGTTTGATCAATCATGTCCACGGCGTGAGCAGCAGCCTCGTCATGCCTGCAAAAACCACACAGAATTCACTTGTACCCAAATCGCGTTTCGCCGAAAACGAAGGCCACACAACAACCGTACATGCACCAGCCACCGTTCACGAAATCCAACTGTCCAGAGGCATACAATTGCTGCATGCGGGATTGCGTGGAATCGTCCGCTTCACGCCACCAACGCTGGTAAAACGCTTGCTCAACGTAAATGAACTTGCGGTCCGGGTTTGCCTCCAGAGCCAACAAAACGGAGTCCAGAATGTACTGTAAAACACCAAAAACAATGAGAAATATGCGTAGGAGATGGTACATGCTTGGCAATCATAGCCCGAAAAACTTGAAATGTCGATGCTGCCCAAAACGACAAACTTTGTGGCTCAAATTTGTCGCAAGACTAGCTGCTTACCTGCACACCCGCGTGCTGAATGCTGTTGTTTGCACCCATGAAATATTGGTCAACAGTCTTCAGCCAACCTGCGGACAAGACAAACCAACAAACACGCGAAAAGTAAATTTGCCAGCAAGCGAAATTCGGCAGCCAATCGCTTTGCAGCGGATTTTCGGTGGCGTAGCGAAGTGAACAACAATCCTAACCACTCACCAACATCATCGTGACTGTACAAAATTCCGAACCGTGGCCGTTATCCAGAAAACGCGACGGCAACCCATGGAAAAACCGGACATAAAACACAAACACATCAATCACACCAGAACACTTTTACGAACATCTCGCTGGGCTACGCACGTGTGACAATGTGCACGTTGAGTTTGTCAGCAACAGGTCCACCAGATGTCTTGTACTTCTTGGCAGCAGCGAAACCGCCCGCCAGGCACAGCAAAAGCGCCGCTAACAGCACAGCCGAACGCATTTTGTTGATTTGGATCCCTTTTGAGAAGGTGAGCCGAACATTTTCATTTTTTCGTGTTTTCTCATCAAACCCCCTTGAATCCCTAAGTGGCATAGTCTTGACGGTCGATGCGACTGCGGTATTTTCCAGGCGGGCTGAAACATCCCAAATTCACGCAGAGACAGGACATTGAATCAGATTCGACAGATTCCAATCAACACAGTCACTATCAATCCCCACTCACGTTTCCTCGCGGGACACGACGAAGTAATGACCCAAACCGCCACCAGGACCACCACCGCCACCCTCAATGTGCCGCGCTAACATCTCAACGAAGTCAGCCTCATGCGTGATCACAATCAACTGGAAGTTGGTCTGTTCCCGCTTGGAATCAATGATGCTGAAGGGAGAGTTTCCAACAACACAAGGTAATGACAGTGCTTTGAAGGGAAACACGACAGAGGGAAACTGAACGGACTCTGCAATGGCTTTCGCGAGGCCTTCTTTGTTGTCGCGATCTAGGTTCGTAGTGGGTTCATCTAGCGCCAGGATGCCGCAACTCAAGCAAAACGATTCAGCCAGCGCAAGGCGAATCACTAGTGATGCCAACACCTATTCAACATCACGGGCAGTCACATGAACGATCACGGTCTGACTGCATACGCAATGGCAACAAGAAATCAACGCACCTTTTGGCCCGCAGAGCAGCGCCCTTTCATCGACAGTTCAGTATCACCCTTCGTCATGACGACACGATAGTTGAAGTTTCGCTTGCGTGAGGGCGCAGCAGCCACTTCCGCACCTTCACCACTCTCGTCCTCCAAACTCGACCTGAAGATCAGAAGCAATCAGACGATTGACAGCAGAACATGATAGGAACAAGACTGTCACCGAATCGCAATGTTTTCAATGTCCAGCCCTTTGTACGTGTTCGTCCACAGGTCCCGAATGATGGCGTTGATTTCTTTGATTTTCAGGTCGTGATAGTGCGTCAGGGCCTGCAATAACCTTGATTTCAACACAACACCTCCCAACTCTAAACACCACACCGCCACTCACAGTGTCTAAGGCCTTGTAATAGCGATCCAAATCACCCACTGCCATCACCGCAGTTTCGTGACGAATCATGACATCCCGACATCGCTCATCGATCTAATCATCGAAACCAACGATGAAATCACAGGAAACGTTCCAAACCAAACTCGGAACAGCCTGCTACCTTGTCATACTTCGGATCTTTCAGTTTAACTCTCGCATCATTCAAGTGGGCTTTGTACTGTGACACAACGACACAAATAAGTGCTAATCCAATCAAGGAAACAAGTACAACAGACTCACAGTTTCAATGGAGCCTCGCAGCTTTGCGTACTTTGTCTTGTTGCTCTCTAAACTAGCCCGAACCGTTGCCAGTTCTTTCTCAATCGCCTTGAGCTCCTCCTCAGACATCTGGCGGTCACAACAACACACCATTCTCACCGCAAACCATCACATTCCATCACAGACGTTCATACGTTCAGTGACTTGTGAATCTCTTTGACCTGGTGCTCAATCGCCTTTCGTTTGTCCACGGCTTGGCGATACCTGTCAATCACACAGGCTATCATTTCACAAATTCACGCAAAACTCGATTAACAACACTAGCGTACCGTTGCAAATGGTCCAACTGTGCTCGCAATTTGACGAGTTCTGCTTTGTTATCCACAGATTCTTGCATGTCCTGTTCCATCGACCGCAACTGACTGGAAATCCCATCCGATTCCGACTTCAACCTGTCCAAATCCCATTGTCAATCGCACAACGTCTCGACGATGAAAAGCAAACAACAAAAGACGCACTTGGCCTCTTCTCGCACGATTTCCGACAGCTTCACACGCGGGTTCGTGACCTCAGCGTCTGCGTAGTCCTTCGCAAGCTTTGCGATGTGGCCTTGCATGCCCAAACACAAAGAATACTGGGTCGCAGCCGCATCAGACGCCTTTTCACACTGGTGAGACGCTTCATTTCGCCGAGCTTGTATCGATGCGAAGCTTTCATCAAGTCCTGATATGGAGGCCCTCAGAGCGGCGAGTTCGCGCTCCAATTGGTCACGTTCCGCCTAAGAGCTCATGAAACAACACAAATCAAGCATGATTGACGCTTGGAACAGGGTTGGACGTCTCCTCACGATCATTTTGCTGAGGGCTTCCAGTTGCGTCAGTTCCTCCTTCGCTTCCAAACGTTCACGGTCCATTTCCACACGGTGAGACTGTCAAAAAGGTGCCGAAAACTCATCAAATCATGACGTACGAGTGATCACACCGAATACGCACGTCAGAGTCTTGTTGCATGCGGCTCAAGTCGTTCAAGCGAGTCTCTGCGCGTGTGAGTTGAGCGCTCAGTGCTGTCTCCTCACTAGCAATGCTGTCTGCGCGATCCTCCCCGCCGAACTCATCCACTTCGTCCATCAGCCTAGAAAACTCTGCGAAATCACGCTCCAAAGTCACGGCATCTGGCAGGAGCGCGCTGGCGGTCGCAACTTTCTCTTTGGCGATCGCTAACACCTGTGTGCGTGGGAATCATTCTGGTGAAGGCACCGCAACAGGAAAACATTCGAAACTAGGATGGAAAGGTGACCTTCTCTGTCGTGTCTTTCTCAGTCTGTAACGTGTGAATGAAAGGCAGGACCTCGTCCAGTCGAGAAATCACTTCGGCCAGTGCAGCTTTCTGGGCACAACCAACCCACACAGATTTCAATGAAATTGCCACGACAACTACTCCCTTTCTCTCTCACCTTGGTGGTCCAGGTTCGATAGTCTTCCATCGTCACCTCCGCTGACTGAATCTCCGCCTTCAGTTCCGTGAGTTTCGTTGCCTTTTCCTCCATGGCAGGACGGGAGAGCTTGCTACGCAGTGTCGTCAGCGCGGTCAGAGATGCTTGCCTTTCGCCATCGTTTGCAAACACGCGAGTGCACGCCATGCATTTGTTGGTGTCACACGCGTTCCGCTCGAACCGGTCCAGCACCTGAAAATAGAGACAACAAAGGCACATTTGCAAACAAACATCAACAAGAATCTGGGAGTCGCAACAATAATCGTCGAACCTTTTTGAAGGAATCGATCGCAGCTTTGGATTCTTCGAAATCGTCACGGTCAGCACGCAGTCGAGCCAGTTTCTGTCCGTCAATTCGCAATCAGGCGAAAGTTGTGAATCAATAATCAAATACTTTGAAGGTACAGAAATTACCTCACTAACATCAGCCACAGCACCATATTCGTCCTTGCAATCAACTAAAGGACCCGCTTCCAAGGACGCCATCTCAGCCTTTCAAAGTAGAATCACAAGTTTGAGTCATGACACCAGCACAACAACGTCCATCACATCTTCACACCTCTAGCTTTCGCTTGGATTGTTCCAGTGAAGCCAGTTCGCCCTTGCGTTGTGCGAGTGCATTGCTTGCTCTCAATGCATCTTGTTCCTTCACGCCAAGGTCCATTTTGCTGCGACAATTCAATCAGAACATCAACAAAACACAAGACAACACAAGATACACTGGGAAAGTGAGTTATTACCTCATGTTCAGCACGTTTTGGAGTGCATCTTTCACATCGCCGGGTGATGGAACACGTCCCACCAAACTCCGCACTTGTGACTCAATCTTCGAAGCCGCTGAGGCAACTTGGCCGCGTTTCGTGGTTAACTGCGGTAGAAGGATCAGGAACGTTTCGATTCACAGCTCAAGGAAGTCTAATAAACAACGCATGTTTTACCTGAGACAGCTTGGATTTCGCAGATTGAATCTCAGCCAATCTCGTTCTGCAAACATAATATGGCAAAACAGAAATCCACAGGGCTTCACATCATCACAAGCACAACCACTCACTTCAAATCAGCCACGGTATCAGCAAGCTTGTTCCTTTCTGCGATAATACCGGAATTATCCACGGCCGCAGGGTTGTAGTTCGCAATGTCTTCCTCCGCTTGACGCAGTCTCTCACGCGCTTCCTGTTCGCGACAACAACAGTCTTCAAAACCACTTGTTATTGCGAGAATACACAAGAAATGGATGGTATTTGCCTCCAAACGCTTCGTAGTAACCTTGGCTAGGTCAGGTGTAGCGCCTCCCGTGATCTTCACAGCAGCTTGCGCATTCTTGACATCCGCTGCAACCTTTGCAGACTGCTTTGTCTTTTGCTGGCAACAGGAATCAGGGTTCAACCAACGAATCAAACAGAAACTCTTCACACACACAGAATACTAACGTTGATGTCCTCTTTTGCACGATCCAGCGCCACACGGGCTTTGCTAAGTTCGCTCTCCAAACCATCCATCACACTTTTCCTGTCATCACGCATACGCCTCTGTGCTTCCTGTTTTCATACAATTCGCGCCCATACAGCCAATGCAACAAGGCCAACTTCAATGGGAATTCAATGCTTTAGACACAAACGGACCTTGTGACGGGCCAACTCTGCATCGAAAGCGCTCAACAACGCCGTGGCGTTCTCTCGAGTCACAACACCGGTCGTTGATATCGCTGACGTCATGCCAAATTGTGCAGCAGCTTCTTTCGCCTGATTTTGTCCGAAAATACCCCAAATGCTCAAAAACCGATCCCAAGTCTTTCAACAAAGACGTCAACTGACTCACTTTCTCGATAAACTGTCGTGTAATACCATCCAAATGACGCGCTGATTCCTCCAATCGACCCTTGTCCTTCGAACGCTTGTTCACTTCTTCCTCACACTTTGCCCTGCGATTCCGAAGGTCTTGCACGGATTTCTGGTTCAATGTCACCTTGCGATCCAACTGTTCGTGGTGCAACACATTCAACAACACCACAGCAGGATGCTGAGATTAATAAGAGAGCAAACTACCTCTGCAAGCTGGTCTGCGATCGTAGTTTTCAATTCCTCTGTTTCCTCGTAGGTACTACCCTCCAAAGAGTCCACAATACCCTCTTGCTGTGACAGTTAACACTGGTAATGACAAAGCTGTGGAATATACCAGCGAAACTAGACAGGATACCTCGATCACATCGCGACAAGCACGTTGATCCTCCGTGGCAGACTGCAGCTGGCCTCTCAAACGATCCAAATCCGACCTGTAGCAGCTCATCACTCACCATCAACCCCTCTTCAACATTAAAAACAACACAAGCGACGTACTTTCGGCTTTCCACGGCGACAATCTTGACTTTCAGCGCCTCCTCCCGCCTCTCACCCTCCTCAACATTGACTTTGTACTCTTTTGCCTTCTCCGTCAACATTCCCATCTGTTCCTCGCGTTCCTTGAGCTCCTTCTGGATTTCTTGTGACGCTTGTTGGTGGGTTCGCAGCACGTTCAACTCCGACTCCGAGACCTGATGACCTCAATCAACGTTATTCACCCAAATCCCGCAATAGCCACAAATGGCAAACCACCTTGGCTTCTTCGTTGAGTTCCTTGCGTTTCTTGCGCACATCCTCCAGAGCCTGACAAACGACAAGATGAACATCGGTGCGAAAACGAACGGTTCGATTGACTGACCTTGCTGTATCGCGTGGACTCGAAAATGTCATCGAATTTCTTCTTGAGAGCAGCACCGTCCTATGGATTCACACAATAGCATGTTGTATCGGACCAAAACCCAAGCCAAAAGCTCAACTGGATTCGGCAAACCTGCATCGGCCAGTTGGAGTCTTCTTGATGACAAAACACGACATTGTCCAGAATGGCCTGATCCCATACAATGCGAATAAATGACGAAACGACATCAATATTCTGTAAAACAGGCGCAGTTCTAGTCACCGCACCGCTGAAATGCCGAGCAAAGCTGGAACTGTTTTGTCGAGATCAGTACAACGCTGGCTCAAGCGCTCCACGACCTCGTTCCGCTGCCACACAACGAAATCGAAACTTATCGAGTGTACAGAACAATTTGAGGTCATAACACAAACGCTACCTCGTTCTTGGTGGTCAGAACGCCCTCCAATTGTTTCATCGTCGCTGTTTTTCGGGTCTGCGTGACCTGTGCCGTGCTCCAATTCAAACGATCGTCATGACATAGCATACAACACGAAACAATCTCGTACTTGCAACAAGCGTGTGACTTCAAACGTGCGGAGACCGGTCGGTCCACGCGTTCGAAATCTCAGCCGCACTCGAGCTTTGACTTCCGAGGCTCCTGCCAACTGCATCATTAGTGCAATCGTCCCAATAATCACGACAATGACAAGAATACACTCAAATCTTGAAAATTAACGCGAATGCACCTTTGGATCGAACACGAATGCGCGGCCACGGTCGGTGTCTGCTGGCATGTTTCCTGTCGTCGCGAATTTCAGCGATTCAATGACCGTCTGCGGGGACATCACTCACGAAATATTGTTGCTACATCTGATTATTACAAGACATACCGTCTTGCCAGCGCCATTATCGCCCACAATGACCGTGAGGGGCTTGTAAAACTTGATCGTCTGCAAATTGCGCGCGCAGTTCAATGTTTGCGTACAAAACCGACATGAAACGGCATGAAATGCAAGTCCTGTAATTGAACAAACAATGATACTTCAATTTCACCTGCGGTGGCTCCGGTGCAAAGCTCCGAATGCCCGCAATTTCCAACATGTCGATGGCGCTCATACTGGTTCACAGCGGGTTCAACTGGTCTTTGCTCTTTGGGGTCAACTACGGGCAAGTTGTGTTTTCTCGGCTCACGACACTCACAGCGTACTTTTGATTGTCTGATTTGAATGGGAAGTATCACTATACCACAGCCTGTAACCATGACTCACGTCCATCCAAGCCCAGACTGTAAGCATTCATGGCTGCATCGCAAATCGGCTATGACTGTCATCAAATAACGCAACCATGCAGTCAAAAACAATATCACAGCTTTCAATTAATGTTACGGCACAAAAGGGACATGTGTACACACACTCAAACGAGTCCACACTCCAGCAACCACAAGATTCACAGTCTGACGCAGAACCATCACAAGCATCACAAATCATCATCATCCTGCATTGCTGTGGGACCTGCGGGTGTGGTTTTCCGGCGCTTCTTTGCACCAAAGGACCTCATGGCAGCGAACACCTTGGCCTCCTTGCCCTCCAGAACCTCAATTGTGGCTCCAGAATCTGATTTTCCACTTCCACCGTCAATACTACCGCTTCCGCTTGCCCGGGCAGATGCTACGGCGCCTGAATACGAATAAATACGCGAGAATTGCAACAGAATGGAGAAACGACGAGAGGAGACGGCAACATTAGTCGTACTGGCAGCAGACGCTCGAGAAGCCGTGATTTCGGCGTTGATTCGTTCCATCAGCGCGATGTTGTCGGCACGCAGAGCTTGTACCGTCTTTGCTTGAGCCTTGTGTGCTACCATTTTGGCGCGCGCTTCAGCCTCACGCTCACGAGCCTCCAAGTCTGTAATCACAAATCAACATTCAGGGAAACAACACGCAACAACAACCATAAATGCCAAACTACCACACAAAATACGATCTAAACAAAGAAATAAACTCGAAAACGCCAAACGCACCGGTCCGCATGCGCTGGTGCTGCTCATCCAGTTGTTTGAATTTCTCGGCTTTCTGTAATCGAGCGCTGCGCTGGCGGTCGAACTTTGCGCGTGACTCTGGGTCAATCAGCAGCTCCTTCACCTTTGTAATTTCCACGAACAGGGCCGCTGGAGACACAACAAGCCGAAACAGGTCACCAATTTCCGCAATGAACAAGCCAAACGTCTTCTCAGAACGTACCAGCGTTAGGATCATCCGGATTCTTGTCTGGGTGACACTTCTGCGCCTTCTTTCGATAGGCTCGAGTGATATCCTCTGTTGTTGCTTCCGGTTCTACGCCTAAAAGATCGTAGAAGTCCACGAAATCGTCGTCAGCCATTGCGCGTCTCACAACCCAGAGGTCCTTTGGATGTCACGATCTGCCAGAACGTCGAAATTTCCGTTACTGACGGTGCCTGACGCGCTGTCCGTCATATTTCGAGAAATAAAGCTACTGAAGCCTGAGCATTTAGCGGTCTTTGCGCCCGGCGCCACAGCAAATCACCCTGTTCTTGCACAAGATGTGTTTGCAAAGGTTCGCGGGCCGTTTTGCGTGGGTTTCGCTGTATTTCCTGCCATTAACTTCAATTCGTTGTATTTACAGGATCCATTGCCACCCTATCGCGCCTCAATGGTGGATGGTTACGCTGTAGTATGCGCGGACGGCGCTGGCAAGGTAATTGTCCTGCATTCATTGCCCGCTACTCGCTTCCTCTGCGTGATAGTGGCCGTTTCCGACAGTTCCCCGTTGTTGCTGATTTGAAAGCTGGCTCCCATGGTGGCGTACAACTGAAACCAGGCACTGTAGCGTACGTTACGACTGGTGGTCCGATTCCGCTAGGTTCTGACGGCGTTGTCAAGGTGTGTCTCTGCGTGTTTCTCTTGATTCCTATTGAATAGTATCTTTCATGAGGAAGGGCATTTTGTGATTAGGTGGAGGACACGGTGGCAGAGTGTGATGCCAGTGGTCGCGAGGTGGCTGTGACGATCATCACACCAGCGACACCAAATACATGGATTCGTGATGTGGGCTCTGATATTGCGATTGGACAGAAGGTATTGAGTGCAGGAGATGTCATTGGACCTTCGGAATTAGGCATCCTTGCGACCGTGGGTGTTCCATTCGTGTCAACCCATCCCACGCCACGAGTTGGTGTTCTGTCCACTGGGGATGAGCTCGTGGATGCTTCTACGGTATGCCTCTCACGCGATTGTATTTAGTTTGATTGATGGGTTGTTGATTGTTTGAGTTGCTGAATCGATTGTTGAGTTGATTGATGACTTGCTGTCTGATTTGATTTGGCGAGTTGATTCATAAGTTGCTGATGCCTGATTCAATAGTTGATTTGACGCTGATTACTGTTTCTGATTGTTGTGCGACGTTACAGGAGGGACTGCCGCCTGGTCGGATTCGGGACAGCAACCGTGCGATGTTGTTGGCAGCTGTGGCAGACGCTCATTGTTTGGCTGTGGACTGCGGCGTTATTCGAGATGATTTAGCTACCACTCGCTCTGCTATCTCTGCAGCCCTGGAAAGCGTGGACGTTCTGCTAACTTCTGGAGGTGTCAGGTGTGTGTGGTTGTTGTTGGAATTCTGGTGCTGTTTCGTTTGACCGTGATTGATTTTAATGATTAATTTCAGCATGGGTGACCACGATTTCGTGAAGCCAGTGTTGGAAGAGTTGGGCACGGTTCAATTCGGTCGAGTCCTGATGAAACCAGGGAAACCCTTGGTGTTTGCGACAATTGACACACCACAGGTTCAGCTACGCTATCTCCGCGAACCCTTACTGTAGTTTTGATTGTGTGTTGTGATGTTACTCCCAGGGTCGAAAGTATGCGTTTGGCTTGCCCGGGAATCCAGTGAGTTCTGCAGTCACGTTCCAACTGTTCGTGCTCCCTGCACTGAAGCGACTGCAAGGCATTGACGTGTCCTTGTGCACACGGGCCACCGTGCCTTGTAAACTTGCGTCTGCGCTGGCAATGGATCCCGAACGTCCCGAGTATCATCGGTGAGTGTTACTTTTTATCTTAATGGTCATGTGTGGATTGGATTGCTTTGTGTTGTCACAGGGCCACGGTGTATCGTCAAAGCGAGACGATTGTTGCAACTTCCACTGGCTCTCAGCGCTCCTCTCGTTTGATGAGCATGTATGGTGCCAATGCCTTCGTTTGTGTGCCTCAGGGCTCAGGCGTGCTCCCTCAAGGTCGTTTCCCTTGTAAAACTCGAGAAATTTCACGTAAGGTTGACGTTACTCTTCTTTTTATTGTTGTAGGCTCGATTGCGGAGGCAATTCTGACGGGAGAAGTCTTCGCAACGAAGCCAGCGTGGGTCTCTGCTGGCGCTGCAACGGCCAAAGCTGAGATTGATTGTTGTGACCATCGTCACGGTCACAAACACGACGCCAAAGTCGATGTTGCGCCCAGCACGACAATCGAATACGATCCAGCTGGCTTTCGTGCGTGTGTGCTCACTGTCAGTGATCGTGTGTCCCGCGGTGAGGCGGAGGACAGGTCTGGCCCGACCGCTTGCAAAGCAATCGCAGCCATTCCAGGTAAGTTTTGGTGAACGTTTGCAAGGAGAGGTGTAGGCAGTCTGAGTTGAAACTGTGGCAGGATTGAAGCTGAGCGGTCCTGTGCAGCTTGCTGTGGTTTCTGATGACGTCAGCACAATTCAAGGCAAGCTGCTGGAGTGGTGCGATGGCCCTAACCCGTCTCATTTGATCTTCACAACTGGCGGCACAGGATTTGGGGTGTGTGTCGGCGTTTTTGTTGGTTATTCGAATTTTTTGCTGCTAGCCTGGATTGTTGGGTTTGATTGTGTTGTGGCAGGTGCGTGATGTGACCCCGGAAGCTACACGACCGTTGTTGCAGAAACCAGCTGTTGGTTTGGTGGTTGCCATGCTGTCTTACGGTCTCCAGGTGAATTGTCTTGCTGTCAAATTATTTCAATTGTTGTGTTGTGACGGAATCTGCCCACAGAAACTTCCTGCGGCCATGTTGTCACGTCCTGAAGCAGGCGTGCGTGGAAACACGTTGATCGTTAACCTGCCAGGATCAACTGGAGGCGTCAAGGATGGTATCCAGGTGTGATTTGATAATATTGATTGTTTTCAAGAGAGTTTTCCCGATTGAGAGTTTGTGTGTTTGTATTGACAGGCACTGTCACCTGTGCTGTCTCACGCGCTGCAGCTCATTGCAGATTCCCCTGCCAGCAAGGCACACCCGAACTGAGATCTATGCGGTATTTGGAGAAACGGAAAATACAGTTGTGGGGTGTGGAGGGAGTGACGGTTGTAGGGGACTTGCACACAGCAAGACTGCCCCATCCTCACACTCCCTTAGGGGCAATTCCAACGACAAACGAAAGGAAGAAAAGGACAGGGACGGGAAAACACACGCGGAGAGACGAAACGAAACGAAACACGTAAACACACACACACAAGTATACGAAGACGCTCAAAACTCACACAGACAGGACCATCCAGGGGCAAAATCACACTCATTTCATCACACGGGGGACAAGGCAGGACAGGTACGCGTGGGGTGATGCAATCAGCGAGTGGCGCATTGTGTTGAGTGAAGGAAGAGTATCATAAACAGCACGGGGAAAGAGTGTGGGACAGCACACGATGCGCGAAGGGATACAAACGAAGGTACCAGACTCTCGCTCAAACACACACAGAGACAGAGTCCACAATCACACTTTCGCAAGGAAACCACAACGCAGTCAAGGTGAGCGCAGCCAACAGGCGACAAACGAAACCAGTTTGGCGGAGGTTTAAATCGAGGAAGAAAACACGAAAGTACATAGGAAAACAGCACAGCCTTCCTTCCAAACCAGCGGGAAGGCAAACGGAAACGAAAAGCAAATAATAACACCATCACAGGAAGGAATCCTGTGAACAAGCACGACAGCAGAGCAGCAAAACGAGCACTGTGATCGAAACACGCAATCACAGTGCCAGCAGAACCGAGGTACGGTCAAACAAACGACGCACACAGAGAACACCACACAACCGCGACAGCCACACAAAACGACCACGGAAACAGCTTGAAGGGACACGTTCATGTCCCTTTACAATTCATCCAATGAGAACTATCAACAAACGTGGGGTTTACGTGGCAGAGGGCCCGGTACGACGCTTTTTGGAGGACGACATTGCACTCGTCGTCGCCGATTCGTGATTCGCCGCGGTTGCCAGCGTCTTCCGCTCCTTGCGAGGCGCAACCTCAATTTGCTTCAAAGGACAATCATGACCACGCTTCAGTTCGCCGCAAAGGTTGCATCTGCGCCATAACAACGCGCGAAACTCGGGTCAACGTCGGAAGAACGAAAAGCCAGCCCGAAAGGAAGAAACAGCAAAGTTAGGGTGGGATGCGGGCGTTTCGCACCAATCCGCGCACAAAAACGCAACAAACACTATTAAATCTATCATCCACGCAGAGGACGAGCTCACCTGTACGCAGGGCGATGGGAATACCGAGGCTTTGAGCCAGATGTACTTGCATCATCGTCATTTTCGGGCTCTTCCGAACCTTCCGAGGCAACTTGCGGCTCAAATGATTGCACACTAGGCATGAAAGGCATTGAATATCCAGCGGGACCGCCCATTGTCATGCCATACATCGCAAACGGCGAAGCGCCATACATCGCTGGGTTAAGCGCCATGTTGCCTTGTCCTGGCATGATGAACGGTGAAAACGGCGGCATTGCACGCATGTCTGCAGCATGCTGCCAACCAAATCCTTCCATTCCAGCGGACATAGGCGTCGCACCACTCACAGCCGAGGGAGAAACTGACGAGATTGGCCAAAACGGCGATTGTAGGGCGTTCAAAACGCGGCCAGAAACTCCAGCGGCACCAATGGTTGCAACGCTTGGCTGGCTCAATTGCGTTGCCTGTTGAGATACTGTGGTGCTGGATCCAGAGGCAGGCATGGTACGCCCCGGGGTAGCTGTCAAATCAGCCCGAACCCCAATCGAATAGCTCGACGCTTGGGATTCGTGAAAATTGCGGCCGGTCAGACAAGTGCCGGCAGCCACCGCTTCCTCCAACCTTTCTGATCCAATGGAGTGGTCGTTAGAGACGCAGGCGTCTGTCGTGGTGGTCCCAACCACGCGTAACTCCGCCGTGACGGTCAACTCCGTGCGTTTGGTGCTCGTGCCAGAAACTCGTCTGCGCACGGAAAAACACGCGATTCACGCTCAAATTTCACAGTTTACACATAGTTACAGCGTCACAATCTGGCTAACCCAAGCAAAACCACGAGACAACTGCGAAACATCGCCCATCTATCACGAACCGTTTGAACAGCGAAGTCATCAACGTTTTCGTGCCACTGGAACTGCTGCTGACGTCGTCCCGGCCCAAAACCGCGGAGTTTAATACAATTACGTTGTTCCAACCAAAAGCGGCGTCGACATCATCCATCGGGGCCGTACAGGGACCGGCCGACACGCGCGTTTGATCGCTTTGTGTGGCTTGGGAAATGAACGTGTCCATTCGAGGTGACGAGTGCGCGTATCTGGCACCGGACACACCAAACACCCATGATAACACTGTTAAGCGTACGAAACAAGCGCTAAACGAGCCATCCGCACATTGGAAGCATGCTAAACCGGTTGAAAAGCAGCCGGCGGTTTCACGAAATGTAACACACAACCGATCAAATGTACAACATCCGTTGTACGTGAACTCGAGTTTCGAGTTTTCACGGCATTCTCAGCATGCCGCACCTTGTTTTTCGGAGGATTTACAAACAACCATTTGCTGTTTATCGGGGAAGCGAGAGGAATTGCGGTCGCGTGTCCCAAACAAACGTGAAAAATTCACGATTTTGATGATGATGGAAAAGTGGGCTTGGCTCGCTTTTGACAGTTTCGGCGTCCGTTTGAGCCAGTTCCAGAAAGTTTCACGCAATATTTGGAAGTTGTGTGCATTCTTCCAAACGAAATTTCGCAAGCACACGGCCTGAAACACGCAAGCTTCTCTTCATTTTCACTGATGATTGCGCGTCATTTCATTTCTGTGCATGTTTTCGCGACGTTTGCAAGTGAAAGTCGTCCATCGTAGCTCAAGATGTGATGGAAACGTTTCGTATCAACGCTAGGACGGTCTGAAGCCGAGCTTTCGAAACGAAAATCAGTGACATGATGCGGCAAAGGCTGTCAACTGAGAGCCGATTCTCGACGTCTCTAATGCTACAATGCACTGAAAAACGGTATGGCGGTGCAACGCCGCCCCTTATCGCGAAAACCATCGCTTGTGTCGTTTCAAATGGGGTGCAACTCCCCGCTTTGTGGGATTTGTCGGGTTCTCTGCCCGATTTGTTCCTGTAGCACGTTAAAGTACGCGTATTTGCAATAATATTGGTTAAATATTTGTGATACATGCCAACCTTTTGTCGAGTGCGTCTATGATCCCCCGCAGAATTGAAAAATCGGACTCAGCATCTGTTCATTTCACCGTTTCTCCGAATCGCTTGTACCTAGCGTGAGTTAGAGACTGCCTTCATTGATGTACATATTAGTAATCTCTGATTATGCCTGCATTGATGCATTTACAGGCTGGAATTACTGGCATCCTCGCTGTCATGTTGCCTTGTGTTGTTTTCGGGCGCAATCGGCCTGTCGGAACGAGCTGTGACGTCATACGAGGTCTTTCCAAATGGAACCGTACAATATCATAAGGTAGGCAATTTGGAATTTAGCAGTTTCTGCTAAATATCTTGCGAAATTGTGGTTGGACGTTGGGTGCGGGTAACGATTACTTGCAATCCTTGTCGTTTTTCCGCTCAGAGGTCCGCCTGTCGCGATGAGCGGGGAAGTTTTCACAGTAATCGTGTAGTTCGAACTGAAGAACGGAGAGGATCCGGTGACAGCGACGTGTTTGTGGGCTATTCCTCCTCATTCCTGTCCGATGGTGGTGATCTTCGGATTTTTCACACGCCCACCTGCTGCGATCCAGACACACAGTTTAACGATCTTGCACAGTCCATAAATGGGATGATACAACCGCGGGACCGTCATCCTGCTCTGAGTCCAATGTCTCGAGAGCTTTCAGTTGTGACACCATCGCCAACTTCGCCACGCCGGCTGAGCCTTCCCAGCGCCCCTTTATTGCATTCTATGTCACCTAGTATGAGGAGTCCAATCAAATTCACAAGAAGTCATGTCGTTCCTTGGACTGGTAGCTCTGGACAGAGTAAGACTGACCGAAAATCTGACGCTGCCGTCAGTTCCAGTGTGCGAGAGGCAGTTCTCAACCTGCTCGCTGGCCTCACGAGTGCATCAGATGTGACACAAGTGACAACAATTTTGCGTGTGAGTGTCGATACTTGCTTGTGGAATGTAGTTGAAAGACTTGATGATGTGAGTGGGGGTTGTGAGTTTCCAGAGCCTTCATATGACACTTCTGTCTCGGCCGCCCTCACAGTCTGACATCCCGCATGAATTGACACGAGAGATCATCACAGTCTGTGAATCTGTGCGATCAGGTATGTGTTGTTGCTTCGTTTGTTGTGGACAACTGTAGCATGGTATGATTTTATCACTCAGGCCCAATGTGGTCGCCTTCCAGTGAAGTAGTATTCGACGCCATTCTTGCCAGTGTCAATTCTGATGTTATTACAGTGTTTTAAAGGACTATTCTGTTCCGCTATTGATTCTTGTGGCTGTTTCAATCTCCAGGTTGTAAACTCAAACGTATGTTCATTGACAAAAGTGAGTTAGAATTCTTGTGATAAACACGACACCAAAACACGACTGCAAGCAACTAGATCTGCTGACTGAGTGTGGCTCCCACACTCGAAATCACGCAACACCACGACCAGAACGACTGAGACACACTATCAAATGGAGGAAAAAACCAAGGCACGAAGCGACAGGTCGGACAGAGAATATCGGGAGACAAAGGTGCTTTACACAACCTCGCAAGCACAAGTTCAAAGTTCAAAGAGACAAACTGGGAATCAGGAGATAAAGACGATCACGACACGCAACTCATCAAACAGCAGAAGAACGTTCGGAATACCATATCATGGCCATCAATGCTCCTATTCGCGATGAATTCACACCGCAGTGGAGCTAGGAAGATGAGAAACAACGACTTCTGGAAGGGTGCGGGCACGTTTTTGTGCCGTCGGATTTACGACGTCCGAACTGCCGCTTTCCTCTGAGTCGCATTCATCAGACGTAGACCAACCAAATATCTTCTTGCGAATGTCAGTCAGGGAGGCAGATTCACGCTGGCTCATCGCACGTCTGTGATTGCAGGAACGAATCGCGATCATTCCAGGCTAATTCAGTGACGACACAACCAGTACCACATTCCACTCACCCATTACTCCCATATGACTCTGGTTGAGCTGGTGGCGGAGTAGTTGCCAGAACTGGCGCTTGATACGACGTGAATGACACAGATGGCGCGTGTCGTGGTGATGACTTGTGACTTTCTGGCGCCACAGGCTCAATCGGCTCCCATTGACACGTCACAGATGAAGGAGATGGTTGATCAATGGGTGAAGGCATGCCCAGAGATGCCGCAGCAACCTCTGCAAGCTTCCGCGCTTGGGCGTAAGCAATCGTGGCACTCGAAAACGGGATTGTGTTGGCTGGCGTCAGAAATCCAGCGACAATGGGTACCATTGCGCCGCCATCACCATGAATGGATGACTGAGAACCAGTAGATGCGGCGTATCCTTGCATCCGATCACTGGGGGAGTGGCAAGAACGCGATGAAAGAGTCGTGGCACTATCTTCAAGATGGACAACGCTGCGCCAACCGTGGCTCGGGTCAGTCGGTCGCCCGTACTTCATGAAGGATGAGCATAATAGGGAGGTAGAACCGCGAAGGACTGGCCGCTGTTGTGGCGTGAACCGAGGAACGGGCGGCACCTTGATGCCACGTTGCGCGTGCATTGTGCTCGGCGGATTTCCTCGTGATGCAGGCCTGCGATGGGAAGTACACACAAACTGAGCACTATTCTAAGAATTTGGATTCATATTCCACGCGGAAGTACCGTGTTGGCGGGGCCTCTCGCTTGGAAACGCGACGAGATGAAGCAGGCGGGTTGTTGTCGGGTTTGCATTCAACGCTCGATTGCGCAGGCCTGGGAGCTTGCATGAACCATTGCGACGGCATCATGACAGGATACATCATCTGTGAACCGTATGGGAAGCCGGGAAAGCCTGCCGGGTTTTGCATCATGGCATATTGCGACATCATTGCAGCTGAGGGAATTTGGCTGACACCGTCAGTTGACGGCATAGGAGAGCTGTTCATGCTGTGTGCGCGCGACTACAACTTCTAAACACAACCAAACAACATAAATTAGGCCAGAGAATTCAAGTGGCTTGCACGGAAAGCGACGAACGCACGATGGAGCCGGTGAATAAGGGGGAAAGTCGTGTAAACGAAACCGCCGTGACTCGTTGATGCTGGCTTTCTGTGCTAGTTCGTGAAGTGGGGTAAGCCGCTGGCTATCTTTTCTTCAGAAATGACTCGGAAATGGATTTGATGTGTGGTCCTGAAGAGCGTTCAATCACAAAGAAGCACCACTGGCGCTTCAATCGATTCACCTAATGATCCTAATCAAAAATCATTTAGACAAAAACTAGCGCGTCGTCACCCATTCGCAGGCACGCGTTTACAGTTTTGTTCGCTTCATGTACAAGCACTATCGCACGAGACGAAAACGCGAATTTGGCACACAAATCCCTACGAAATCTGTCCGATCGAGCGATTTGACGCTCATTTCGTCTTCTTGGTCGCAGTTTGCACGACAGGCCCTTGCTTCTTCGTCAGTTGCAAGTAAACCGTTGTCAATACTGCAGCTGCGAGGCCGAGATGCGTCAATCGAATGTTGGACAAGATCGCAATTGGTCGAGATGCCGTCGGATTTGTGACATATCCTTTCAATTCCTCCTGATCCCCCACAGAATATCACGTTAAACAAGTTTATAAACGCAGGTCCATCGATGCTTTATGCAAACAGTCCCAAAAATCTTGCGGAAATCCTGTCCAGAAACTGCCGACACACGCCACGCGCACCTCGAGGGGGATGAGGTAGCCACCGAAGACGCCCAGGCCGCCAAGCAGCACAGCAAAGCATATCATGTCAATCAGATTGGGTTGTGTGATGCCACGGAAGTACGGAAGGAAGCCAACGCCCAGACCAGCGAACAGGATGCATTGTGCCAGCATGTTCGCGCCCCGGAAGCCAGCGTAGTACGCCACGGTTTGGGATGGATGTAGCCCACCAATGTCAAATGTGAGATCAATGGTCAGCAGGCCGAGGATGTACATCGGCAGCGCCATGTGTGCGGTCACGGTGAACGGCATTGTGACTAAAGGGCAGGTTACAAAGGGATTAGGCCCGTCTTGAATTCTCTGAGAGAGTTTTGTTGTTGTTGTCCTCATGAGATCATGTATTGTGAAGGCAGACGGGGGATTTGAAAGTCCTTTATCGTCCAAAGAAGCACCTATATTCGACGTAGTGATGATTCAATCAGTGACGAAATTACACAAGCCCCACAAACAAGCAACTAGTTGATATCGACTATCGTATTACTCAGTTTACGAAGCAGACACATCACAGCGGCAACAAGACTACCCTCGAACAACGTCCAGGATCGGTCATCGAACCACGTTCACCTCAATGCAGGAGCTCACTTGGTCTTCTTGGCATTCACAGCGGGTTTCTTGGAAATCTGCAACCAAATGGACAAGAACATAGCGGCTGTCAGGCCAAGATGCACCAGTTTGACACCAGTCATGATCTCCAATGCGCGCGGTGCCGTAGGATTCGTCATGTACCCCGCCAATTCCTCCTGTTTGCAACAAAATACAATGAACATAGCATTATCTATAGGAAGCGAAGGCAAGCGAGCCACAGCGTGGACGTGAAGCACCCGAAAACGGCAAGAATCACGAATCGACAAAGGGCAAACTTTGTGCCCCGAATTTACCCACCTGCACGGGGATGAGGTAGCCCACGAATGCGCCCAATGCGCCAATCAAGATGCCAAAGCTGATAATATCCACCAGCTGCGGGCGCATGAGGGCGGCAACAATCGGAATCGCGCCAACAACGATGCCAGCGATCACGAACAGGTTTGCGGGGAAACTGCACGTGCGGTGGCCCGTGTAATACGTCACGGTGGACAGTGGAGGCAAGCCACCGACGTCAAAAGTGAGGTCGATGGCCAACACGCCCAAAATGAACACGGGCAACAGCGAAGCAGCGGGGAACGAGACCATAGCGGGCAGTCGTCTATTCCTTTGGTGGTTCCAACACGCTCTTCGATTTTTCATCGCTTCTCCTTCAACTTACACCCACAACGATATTCACAATCACAATGCAACGATTGGTCCAACGTCTGAAACTGAGCACGGCTCTGGAAGGAATCAGAACAGCTTGTTGACCTCGGATGCAAGGGCAACGATTGTCGGATCCAGACCAGGTCGTGTTGTCACCGCGGTCACTGCACTGGGATACCTGCTCACATCAATGGGGAACAGCAAACATTCGTAGTCACACAGGGGCAGGGCCAAACAGAGGAGTTCAACTGGGAAACAACACACGTACTCTAACACAGTTGCGAGGGAAATCAACTCTGCACCGCCTCGAGTCAACAAACGCTCGCCAGTCAACAGCCGCCTTCGAACACATTCCTGCGACGTCAAAACACACATCCATAAGCCGATTGGATAACAACACACACGATCTGCAAGAAATGGCGTACCGCGTCAGATTCAGCCGCCAGACCCTCAAACACCGCATTCAGGACTTGCACAGCAACATCACTGACACTTCCAGTAGGATCAGTGAGGCCTAGGTGGGGCGCGTAGTTGAGCAAACAAGCTGTGGCCATCTGACGGCCTTCTGTCTTCTCGCAGACCATTTCTGCGCAGGGCACATCCTGAAGTCTTGACAGGAACACGACACAGGACAACACACTCAGATACTTCAAATATCATACCAGCAAGAATGGCATCCAGAACAATGGATAAGCGAGAGGGCGATGTGAGAAACGTAATTCCAACTTCGTGCTTGAATCTGACGGGTAATCACAATGACACACTCGTAAGCAGAAATGCCAACATCAACAAGTGAAACTACTCACAGATTGGACGTTGCCGCGAACAGCATGACGCGAGCAGTGACAGGCATTGTGACCAGAGCAGTGGTAAACAGCGAATCAAACACCGTCGCCCCTGCATATACAATCACAACAGCCTCTGTCACGACTATGGTCTTCTCTCTCAATATCATAGAAACACACGAAAGGAAGGGCACCTGTCGTGGTCCAGTACACTGCAGCCGGTTCCTGGAGGACCAACACTCTCAGGATACACAGAGACGGGAAGTACGCTTGTGCCAGTGCTTGAGGCGTCCATGTTTCCAGCACACGTTTAACCACATCACAGGCTGGCGTGAAGTCGTAACCCGGTGCATCATTGCCACCAGCGGACTTCAGGGCATCACCACCTGCGATCAGGATCGCTTCATCTTCTGGCGTGAGCAGTGCAGGGGTGGTTTCTATTGCGCTACCGAGTTTGATCAATCGTGCAGCCACTGCTGGGAGCGCGTCACTCGCTGAAGACAACAACGGCTTTGTCAAGTCTCGAGGCGCCAATACTACCGCAGGCGCTGCATGTACAATCACAACACCTCATGATTTTCGTAAAATATCAATGAAATAAACGGGAAATGAGGTCACCAGGGGCAGGGGCAGCGACGGGTGGAGGCAACGGGGCAGATGCGCGAGCAGTGAAGGGATCGTGCATGTGTGCGCCCATGTTCTGTTGCATTCCCGTCATCATTTGCCCAATCATCGCACCCATTGGTGTTGCTAACACTTCAGCAGGCAGGCCAGTGATGTCTGTGGGAATAGGCGCACAAACCTCAGATCGCAACATTTACATCAAACAATCGTCGCGTTTTCGCAAACGTACAGGAAGGAATGGGACGTCCCAGCAGAAACATGCAAACCTCATCGCTGAAGTTGTTACAATTGTGACGGAACAGATCGTACGTCGCTGCGGTGAAGCGATGTCTGCCCGAATTCCGGGAATCGAAATTCCATGACAACAGGAAAACACGAAGTTCTCAAGTTTTCAGGAGGTGACGCACCGAATACTCCTCAGAAACTCCATGAAGTCTGCTTGTGAGACGTCAGTGGAGCCCATTTCCAGCTTTTGGACGGGGTGTAGACCAAACTGGGCGATCACAGCTTCATGTCTCATCGCTTGGATGCCGCCGCCGAAGAAATACTCCCTGTTCACACGTTCCTCGCATAATTTTGCACAAATCATACACATTTCTAACAAGAAGAGACGCTTACTGGCCGTACACAGCAACGCCCGTGTGCCAAATGCCGTCTGCATCGAAGTTCCAGAGAACATCATCAGTTTCACGACAATGTTGAGTGAGTACCGCCACATCTCGCCCTTACCAATGGTTTTTCCTAACAACATTGGGGACATTTGCCTGGCTAAACCCCCGGAAAGGTCGTACAAGTGGAGAACGACGGGCGAGGGCATTTCTTTCAAAAAGGAAGACGAAATAGCAAAAGTGAAACCACGAATGGGCAAAATTGTTCCCTTTCTTTTGGTCACGATTTTCGTGCTTGCCGTTGTGCCACCGAGGCTGGAGCTGGAATTTCCGGCTGCAGTTTTCTGTTTTGCAATCAAGCTTGGGCACGTGCTGAACGGAGCGATTGGACAATTCTCAACAGGAGACTTTGATCCGAGCGAGCCCGTAGTTGGACCGGCGCGTCTCAAAACGCTGCGCGCGGTGTGTGGCCGTGATAGTTTCTTATTGATATGGAAGTTGTAAGTGTAATAATCTGTATACAGACCATGGATGCTTCAGTGGCGCTCCTGCAGTCGCGTTCATCACTTGCACTGCCCATCATTCGCGTCGAACGCACGCTTGCAGGCACGTTCCTCCTTGTTTCACATCATTTTCACCAATCTATTTCATAGTTTATTGTGTGTCAGGCCTGCGTTGTCTAACCTATCGTCCCGTGGGCGTGAACGGCGCGTTGCCAACGCTGGTGTACTTTCATGGCGGTGGTTACACCGTTGGTCGCCCAGAGTGGTGGGACGCGGACATGATGAACATTGCACATGATTTGAAGATTGCAGTTGTGAACGTGGATTATCCATTGTCCCCCGAGGTTTGACAGGGATTCTGAAATCTTTGCAAAGAACTCGTTGAATCGGTTTCGTTTGTCCCAGACCAAGTTCCCAGAACCTGTTCTTGCCAGTGTGCGAGTGGTGGAATGGATCATGTCAGAGGAAGGGAGAGCACAAGGGTTTGATGGTTCCCGTGTCATGATGTCCGGTGATTCTGCGGGCGGTGGCATGACCGCAGCTGTTTCCACGTTCCTCATCCAGAACGCTCCAGACAAAGCAGTGAACCTCATTGGCAATGTAAACATTCATTCGTTGATATCGTATGATTGCCAGCGTTTGGATTGAAGTCATTTTCTGGTTGAAAACAGGTCCTGCTGTATCCGTATCTGGATTTGTTGCGCAGTCACCCATCCTCCTACCTCTTCGCGTCTGGCTATGACATTCTCACTGCCAAAAGTTTGCTGTGGTTCGCACAACAGTATGTGAGAGATGCGCGCGACTACTTGAACCCACTCGCCTCGCCAATCTATGCGGACAATGCAACACTGTCCAAAATGCCGGCCACGCTGATTCTGACTGCTGAAATGGACGCTTTACGTGATGAAGGCGAAGCCTACGGCCGTAAACTTGTGCAAGCTGGCGTGTCATGCTCCACCACGCGTTACAATGCAACGGTGCACGCGTTTATCATGATGCCGTCATCCACGAAGAACGCTGGTCTCCAGGAAATGAAAACGTTTCTCGCTGGCTGTGCATTCAGTGGACAAACAGCCGGTGTGACTCCAAAGACCGCAGAGTCCGATTCTAGTGAGTTGTGAGCTTCTGTTCGTGCCGTGACGAGAAACCCCCGAATAATTCACGAACTAAGTCTGGCAATCAATGATATTCATTTTCATGGGGTGGTCTTGTTTCGAAAAAGGTTGCAACGGAAAATAGTTATCACATCAATCAATACAAACAGTATCAGGAGCCTTGCAGGGTCATCAGGCAGCACAGGACACATCAACTCCAGGATCTGTGTTGCGGTCCCAAGCAGCAACATCCAGGCTCACATCCCCCGATGTGGACGTGATAGAAATCGCGCCAGAGTAGTAACAATCGTTCTGGTCGTCACAGTTCACAGTCTGGAGCTCCACATGGTTCATGCCGTCACGCACGGTAATCTGGCACGGTGTTGGGTCATTGGCAAACGCAGACCCCGTGCACGTCACGCTACCGCCAGTGACAATGTTCACAATCCCAGCAAACTGTTTCAGTGACAACGAAATGGAGCCAGAGCTTGTCTCAGCTTGCACCACGCTACGAACGGGCAGCACGAAGTTCGTCCCTGTGATCTTTCCTGACTCTGTCGCGAGCTGATGAAACGAAACCACAACGAAAACGTTCAGAAATGACGAAACGATGGTAATGACAACGGAAGTCATCACAATCGTCGCACCTGTACTTGTACGGCGTTCACGGAATCAATCGCCATGCTTCCTTTGGTACTCTTGACTTCAATTTGACACACGTCAACGTTTGCCATCTGCCAAAACATCCAAAAACCACACTATGACAACCATGCCTCAGCAACCCACAACCATCAACCTGCCTTACTTGAACGAAACCCTTCTCAGACTCGATGCTGATGAGCGAGCCGCCTCCTGCACTCACAGATTGCGTGTTAGACACACTGATCAAAGCTGCTGACCCCACCGCATGCAAATCACAGTTCGTGAAGTTGCTATTGGACACAGCGATGCCTGCAGCCACCGCAACGCATCATCATTTCACGTGATCTATGGTGTCACAATCGTAGCAGATTCTTCGTACCTCCAAGATTGGTCGCCAAACGAACGCCGCCAACCACGTCACCAAGGTAGTCAGGATTGCACGATGCATCCACGCTAATCAGCGTGACGTCACCAGAATCACTGGACAATATCGCGCCGTTCGCGCCAATCAACATACTGTAAATGTCCACGTATCCTGATCACACAACAACTCACACTAGTTATCGACACCAAGACATCATTAGACAATCATGAAACATACCAAAGGTCGTGTTGGCATAGATGGAATTGAAACGTGGTCGTAACTCAACGGGAATGGAGGTCATATCAAACTCAACGCCAGCGCGAGAACTGTTAGTCACTGTGGACAGTGTAGGCGTGATCAAACTGGCAGAGTAGCCATTCCCGCCATAGAACGTCGCATTTGGCATGATAATCTGCATGGTACCAGCTTGACATGAGGTGTCGTATCCCAGAATTTCTGTCTTTGCCTTGGGGATGAACGTCAAAGATTGTCCACCAGAGGTCACATTCTCAACAGCGGGCCATGCGGGGTTTTCCTGGCCGCGTTTGAAGGCTCCTTTTGTCAACAGGACGTCTAGTTGGTTCAGGTCGTGCACCGTCACCTGAACACATCAAGTCATCATCACAGACAACCATCAACGTCAGAAAAGCCTTTTCTGCACTAAACAAAGCAAAGTTTACGAACCGTTGTGCTGCCACGCGTGTAGTTGTTGATAGCGTAGAATGGCAGAGTAACGTTGGTGTATGCGCGCTTGTCAGACACGTCAGATACCTCCACACACGCGATTGAGAAGTACAAAGCGAGGGATGCGAGTGTGATTGCCGCGGCGAAGATGAGGACCACACAGCCGCACACACACTTCAGGGCGCCTCGGGATTTCTTGCTCCCGTGTGTCCATGAGCGTTTCCACATCACTTTCATGCTGTTGATGCGGGACATGCCTCCAACAGTTTGAGACTTGCCATACGAAATCCCACCCGGCGGCATTCCTGCGAACACACCAACAAATGAAATCAATCCTCAGATAACAAATGCAATGAAGTGAAACATGATAATGAGATCGAGAAATGGTAAACAAAACACGCAGACCAACACCAGAACACAGAAATGACGAAAAACATCAAGAATCGCAATCCAACCAGTCAACGCCACACAACAACGCGAAGTCACCAATCCAGCAAAAATCCCATCAAATACATCACGACCACACAGGAAAACAAAGCACGCACCAAACGTGAGCTCTGCATCCTCCAGTTCGTGTTCCTCTTTGATAGAGCGGCGCAGGCGAACGGAGGCATACCATTGAATGAACAGCAACAGCCCCACACACAGCGCGCCGAAGCCCAGGAGCAACAGGTTCGTCTCCAAGAAGATCTTGAACTGCTCCTTGTCGTACTTCCCCGAGAACGTGGGCGGCAGGAAACGACGAATGGTGCTCCACTTGTTGGTGAGGTTTGTGATGAGCAGGGACGATTGGACAAGCGCCACGATACCGAATGCGAAGAATCCAAGGGACAACAGGAATACGAAGTACATGAACACACGCAGCAAGCCTCGAGATTCGATGGTGACGCCGAAACAACCCAACAAAGACAGCATGATTACGAACAATCCCAACACGAACAGCGCAAACGCTGCCACTGGCGACTCGACTGCAAAAAAGCACAAGATACACGTGACTTTGATAGAAAATCTGCATTCAGAATGGTGAAATGCTGCCCACCTGCGCCCGTGGAGTCGCCGATAAACAAGCCAGCCGCAATCAGGACAGCTCCGAACGGAAGCAGGGTAATGCTGGTGCTTTGCAACAGAATGCTGTATCCACTGACTTTCGAAACCAATCGCATGACGCTGCCAGTGACGGACAGTGCCAGCAACAGCGACATTACAGCAAATGCGCCACAAATGATCAAGTTTCGCTGAATAACGGACTGTTCGTGTGCCAAGCTGAGCGAAGGTCGAGTTTGAGGAGATTCCTATAACGCGTGTCCACACAAAACCGTCAAATGCGATGGAGATCACACCGAAAACTCGCGAGGAAACGGCCCAAGCAACGCTGCAAAGGGCGTCGGAGACGAATGCGGCAAAGTTTCACGTACCGCAGCAACGATGGCGTCCCAATTCGTGGCAAGATAGTTCTTTGCTTGCTTGATGAACAGGAAACAGAAGCCGGCCATCACGAAATTGGCCATGCTCCCCAGAATCATGCACGTGTAATACTGCGGTAGGCACAACGCATGGCAACGTCAATTTCGCGGCCAAATTCTATGGCACGCGGCACAGCTATGGCAACAACGCACCAATCTTAGCATTTGACGATTGATGCGTAGCGCTCCGATGAACCCAAGGAAGCACACGACGAACAAAAACGCGCCGACAGCAGCCACAACGTAACCAGGCCATGCGCCTCCGTGGCCAGAAAACCCGGTGTACATCCCAATACCAGCGCACGCACCACCAGACAGCATTAAACATATGTTTGCCATCTGATTCCGGGCAAAGCGCGAGGGGAGCATGACGGCATGTGGTTCAACGCCACGAAAATGCAGCAAAAAACACGCACCCACAAACACCGCTGAGCCTGCTTGTCCTTATCCGCATCTGACAGCTCGTCGTCATCGTCATCTTCATCAGCTACCTGGGGAATGTCTGCGAATTCATCCACAGGCTGCCCCACGTTGTCAAATTCGCGGTTTTGTGGCCGGTGCATGATCCCCAAAGGACACGCACGGTTTGTGTTTCTTTCAATTTCGCCGCATTTCTCTGTGAGAAGGTACCAGTTTCATTCTTATTCCAGATCTAACTGATAGTAATACAAGCGGTAGTGCGGGACAACTTCCTCCCTGACGATGCGAAAGCCGTTTCTTTCGTACAATCGTCTTGCATCAGGCAGGACATCCAGCGTCAGGAGTTTGATGCCCTTATAACCAAGGGAACGACACGTATCAATTGCATGTTGGAGCATTCGTTGGCCCACACCTTGTCGTCGACACGTTTCCGCCACAGAAAACGATTTCAGCTCGATGATTGGATCGCCGTCGTGTGGTTCAAGCGCAAGCATAGCTACAACCTCATTCGTATCAGTATTCTTCATGACTAATATAATGCTCTTCTCGAAAACCTCGTCGCTGGTATAAAATGGATGAGACAAGGTCGCGAAAATGACGAGAATGAGTGGAATTACCTGTACAGGTGCGGGAAATCGGTAGGTAGGTCATCTAGCTGAGCTGCGTGCGATTCTGGAGAATATACTGTAGCTTTTAAATGGTTGGACACGTGAAATTCCCTCAAATTCTCGCGGTCGGCCACGCCAGCGCGCACAATCGGAAAACAGGCTGACATCATGTCAAATGGGAACTCTGTGCCGTTTTTGGGTTTGAGCGTGAATGGCGGGGTTTGGCGATTGAAGAAATTGTGGGTGTTTGGAAAAGAAATGCACACCAACGCTTGCTTGAGACTTTGAAATCCAAAATGGCTTGTGAATCTTACGATCGCTGACATTAACACTGCCACCTTGGGTTTCCTGCACAGCTCGCCTCACAAATCCAACTGGTACGTGTACAGAATATAAAATGGGATGGGCTTCTCTTCCACCACCCGAAAACCGTTGCGTTCGTACAGCCGGCGCGCAATCGGCAGAACATCGAGCGTTACCAGCTTAATCGCGGCATAGCCCAGTCCACGCGCGGTCTCAATAGCATGTGACAGCAGTTTTTGTCCCAATCCTTCGCGTCGATGTGCTTCAGCCACTGAAATCGCCTTCAAATCGATCGTTTTGTCATCGCCGACATGAGGTTCTAGCGCCACCATGCCAATCAGCTCATTTGTTGTCGGTTTCCGGATAACAAACACATGACTACGTTCAAATGCTTCATCACTGACCACAGAACGTCGGAATTAACACAACAACGACAGAGATCATGGGACGATTCAGGCAGCATTCACCTGTACAAGTGCGGGAAGTCGGTTGGGAGGTCGGCAAGCTGCGCAGCGTACGATTCTGGGGAATATGATGTTCCATTCATGTGGTGTGGGATGTGGTAAGCCTGTATCTCCAGTCGTTCGCCCACGGTAGCTCGAAGAATGGAAAACTCCATTTTGAAAGACAAAAGGCTAGCCAACACAACGCCAAAACAACGACAAAAGCACACGAACACAATAACAGATTTCAACACAATAGAAGGAAATATCTTCCTTATTCACTCAAAATCATCGCTATCTTTGCGAACGACACGCTTCAGGTTGGACTGGGATGTTGATGGTTGAAACGTCGCTCGTTGCTCCTGATAACCCACAACACGTCAAGCAATAACCTAACAACGCAACACAACAACAATCCACTCACCCTTTGAAGCGGTGGCATTCTCCGTGGCCTCAAAATTCCATCCATTGCTGGTGCTGACACAGGCTGTGGCGGCACTGGAGTTCGATTCAATCCAAACGCTGGGTTACTGACTGGTGAGCTTTGAGCAGGTGCTAGCCGTGTTGATTGACCAACTGTGAGTGAACTATCAACAGGACCAAGACTGGTTCGTCGTTGGTGATGCGTCAAATGACCAACTGGAGACGTGACCACAACTGCACCGCTGCCACCAGCCAACGATGGTGATGATTGAAACAGCGTGCTTGGTTTCTGCGGTGACGGTGATCGCATCAATTGAGTGATGGGGGATCGTACAACAATGTCGTCAGAGCGTTTGTTGCCAGACGCTGATGGCGTCACAGGAACCCGACCACCAGGCCGACGTTGAAACTGTGGCATCACAAACGACGGCGACACGATCGTTTTCTCAATACCATGGCTAATATCATCGTCAACGTCGTGGATACTGGATCTTCGGAGCGGAGTCGACGAGTAATCGGCAACGGGATGACTCGGCGAAGCTAGCTGCGGTTGAATGGGAGGTTTCGGTGATGTTGTGGATGTCAAACTTGCCAGTACATTCGGAACGGTAACAATGGATGGCTTAGCTCCAGTTTGAAGGGGTTGAAGACGACGGGGTCTACTCACAAACTGAGTGGTGATGGAATCAGCTAGCGTCTTCGGTTCAGAGGGAACCGGCGCCTTGTTCGACCTCGCCAGATGCGCCACAGGATTCTGTGCACTGATAACACCTCGTGGATAGTTCGTAAGGTCGGGGAACGATGTAGAGTCCAACACCTTGCCACGGTTGCGATTCCCAACAGCCAATGAAGGTCGTTTGTTCGTCTTTGGGGCGGGTGCATCGTTGTTGTTTTCAGAGCCCGAGCTGCCAGTTGAGCCCGTTGAATGCTGCGATTGCAACACGACTTTGGACATTCCTATGATGCTCTGTTGGGAACTGCTGACGTGCTCGCCTGTGACTTGCGAAGCAACGTCGTCAATGACAGAGTTTCTCTTCACATGCTTGCCTGATCTCCGTCGATACAATCGCACAATGCTAACCACGACAACAATTGCGACAGCGACCCCTACACCAACCACAAGACCAATGATTATTGTAGAAGTGTTTCCATCCACGGATATTCTGTGATTTTGGGCATCTCCCGCAGAAACTGTGTGGTTGTTGCCAACACCCGGGCCACCCACGTGAGACGAGTCATTCCCGTTCTGCAAATCCGCTGTACTACCATCAATATTCGACGGAAAACTCGAAGGCGAGATACTCTCTGACGAACTCGGTGATTCGGAAGGAACTTCCACGTATATGATATCGACTGGCGACTCTGACGGGCTGGCACTCAGGCTGCTTGATTCGCTGCTGGAAGACGTGACAGAAATCGTGCGAGAGGAGGATGTTGACGGCATTGGACTGCGAGTATGGGAACGTGACCGTGTTGACGACCGGCTTCTTGATGCGCTGTTTGTGATGGAAGCAGACACAGAAGTCGAGGTTGTGGTTGACAATGAACGCGTTGATGTGCTTGTTGCACTGACAGTGGGACTCAATGAACGCGATACAGATCCGCTCAAGCTCAGTGACGAACTTCGACTCGCAGTTAACGAAACACTCGAAGACAATGATAGGGTTGGTGTCACACTTGATGATAGCGAGATCGTTGGCGTTGACGACATCGAAATCGAACCACTCAATGAAACACTGCCACTGACTGACAATGACAACGACGCTGACGTTGAGACCGATGCTGTTCCGCTGATAGATCCCGATTCTGACTGTGATGCACTGCTAGACAACGAAGATGAAACACTTGGCGTAATCGATGATGAGCTTGTCGTTGTCGCTGAGCCAGTAGGCGATGCACTTACACTGCTAGTCATTGTCGGTGATTCAGAGCTCGATTTTGAAGCACTTGCTGAGGCTGTCAACGAACTCGATGAAGATGATGAGGCGGATTCTGAGATTGAGAATGACACTGACGAACTCAATGATATGCTAACAGAGGGTGAGCGAGTAACCGACGGCGACTGGGAGGCTGACAATGATGCTGAGGGTGACGATGATATCGAAACCGACGACGTCGCAGAAACACTATTGGTAGACGATTTAGACACGCTCACTGAGCTTGTCACTGAATTTGATACCGTCGGCGTTTGAGATGGGGTTGCTGAAATTGACGCTGTGATAGATGGACTTGACGTGGCGGAAACAGCAACAACCGCAGTGAGATAAGTGGGCCATGGTGTGGTGCCCAGACCAAGAGACCAGCGCAGCCCAAACGAGCCAGTTGCTGTACTGTATCCCTCCGCTAACACCGTGTACACACCTGCAACAAGATTATTCACCACAATCCGCGAAGGAACGACACCACTGGGACGATAGGAACAATAACTGGACGGCATGCCTTGGTAGTTTGCAGATGCGATGGTTAATGCACTCCAGGAGCTGGATGGACATTGTTTCATCAGAGTAAGGTAGGTGGCGAAGTTGGTGGCGGGATCACACATGTCAACAGTGAAATTCGCGACGTCAACGGGCAAATTGAACACGTAAAACACTTCCGGAGCAGGTTGGCCGGTGTATCTATTCGTTCTGCCAACTGTTGTGTTGTAAACAGTCCCTGATCCTGGGACTACATTCAGAAGGACAACAGGAACACTGTTCACGCAACCACTTCCCCAATTCCCGCATGAGCACCCGGCACTGGTTGTTGGAATTGGCGCAGGTTGATAACTGACAGTCACAGCGGGAGATGGGCTTGGTGAGGCTACGAATGATGATGATGGACTCGCTGATGTTGCTCGCGTTGTAGAGGGTGTGATTGACACAGTGGGAGAATACGAAGGCGTGGCATCAGGAGAATTTGAAGGGAGAGGAAACGTCCCATCAATCACCGCATTCCAATGCAACACAAACTGCCCAGTGCCACTGCCATACCCTTCCACAATTATCGAATACGTTCCTTCCTCAATATTCGACAGTAAAAGATAGGAAGGTGGCCAGAACGCTTCAGGATTAGGGTCGGGGCACGTCACGAAATCACCGTCTTGATTGCGGCCAATCAGGTTCCCCATTGTCCAGGTATCAGTGGGACAACTGTCCATCACCCACATGTACGTGTCAAAATTGGTGACAGGATCGCATAAATTGAGCTCCAACGACGTTAGCTTGGCAGTGGCAGGAACCGTGAACGTGAAAATGATCTCGCCGCTTGGGTTGCCAGTGTACCAATTTGAGACGCCAACAGTACTCCCAGACACCGAACCGCTCCCTTGCGAAACATCGATTGTCACAATGGGAACGCTGGATGCACATGATGCACCGTAATACCCACAATCACATGCGCAGGACACCGCGGAAACACAGTGAGAATGCGACGGACAACTGTGCGTGCACGGGGCGGCAGCAGCGGCGTTACACATCGGATCACCATATGTCAACAACTTCAGCCCTGATGTTGGTGCTGATATCAACACGTTCACAGAGGTGGGGACTGCAGGTAACCCAGTCACTATGTCCGAAATACCACTGCAGAGAAGGCCACTGATCACTTGTTCGACTGTGGCGGTTGGATGCTCCTGAACACATCAACCAACAGGAATGAAACAACACAGGTGATGAGAAAATGATCGGAAGGGAACAAACGGACTTCTAGGAATCGTGCAGCAACGCCGGACGTGATTGGGGCAGCACCAGACACGCCAGTCAGTGTTTTCACGTCGCTATCTGAGCCATTGAATGCACCAACAATCGGTGCACCAGGCGCCCTGATAGCACAAGAGAGAATAGTGATGAATAACATGAGGTTGTTGTGATGTAGAGAAGGAAGCTCACCAAATGTCAACACAAGGCCCGAAATTGGAAAAACTGGCCATGGCATCACTGCTGTCTGTTGATCCCACTGTGATCGCACTGGAAACTGCGAATTTCAATGAATCAAAGATGCAGCGAATTAGGGCGAGCGTTGTAGACACTGTAAAACGAAATTAGAATACCAGCAGCGGGTGAGTAGGAGCACGCATCATCGGATTGGGAACCCGCAACAGTAACCACAACAATGCCTTCATTGTATAGTGCAGACACTGTGGAAGAGACGGCAATCACAATCAGTACAATCACGCTCTTGCGAAAAAACACGATAACTTGCCAGCGTCGTTGATTGCGGTGGATGCCGTGCTAATTAAGCTCATGTGAACTATTACACGCGAGGATCCGCTCAAAGAGGCATACGAGCTCAATACCCACTCCAGTCCTGCAGAGGAAACTTGTAAAACTCGCCCTCCAAATTTTTGAACTCGAATCACAGCCAAACTCTCACCTGATACTACCCACGAGTTCATCCCGAAGCCCTCGCAATCCTGACAACATACCATCATATAGTATCGTAACTATGAACAGAGTGAGAACATCGCAACAAACGCACCAAGACGCGAACGGATATGATTCGAACACCCTTGGCAGCTCCATACGTTTTCCCTCCAATCACGCTGGCAACGTGAGTACCATGACCATTACAATCCTCAGTCGATGAATACCTACACACAACCATCAGCACCTTTCATCACGGCAACAATCCTCACAGAAGTGCAGACGGAATAACAACGCACCCGTCCCCAACAAACGATGGGCCGCCAACCACGTCGATGTAGCTGAATTCTGTGTGCGTCGTGCGAATGCCCGTGTCTAGTACGTACACATCAACACCAGCGCCAGTGGAAAAGCTAGAATACTGGTACAGGCCATCCAACGGTAGGTCGGCTGGGTAAACCACAAAACACCACTATTCTCGACAAACGCTGGTACAGAAAGCATAGGACGGCTCGACTTACATTGATCTAGCCTATCTAGATTCCAAGACAGCGTGGAGTAGGATGTGGCCAGCAGACGAGAGCCGGCATCGTGGGAATGAGTTGAGATGGAGTCATTAGCGTCGAACACAGGCTCATCAGGCACGGGCACGAATATTACATCAGGTTCTGGGACAATCGCATGGGAAATAGGCGGGAAACCACACCAACCATCGGGTTCAAGGTACGCAACGACGTCAGCGAGTGTGAATGCAATCCAGTCCACAGCGTTCGGCGAAAGCGTCGCAAACACGGCATGGGAGGCCACTCCAGTGCTTGCTAAGGACACATCTTCGTGTAATTCAATGTAAACTTCTGAAACACTGGAGGCGAATGCACCCGCGGTCAGGCGTGCCCGTGCAACGAGCACATCTTCAGTCGTCAAGTCCCGTTTGAATTGAACGATGAACCGCTGCCTATCGCCGTCAGCAGTGCTCGCCTCCAGCGCTCTCCGAAATCCAAACAATGATTTACTTGTACTACTGCTGGTGTTGTGATGGTAAACCGGAGCGGGGAACCAGATGGACGGCTCGATTCGTTCGATTGGAGCGGGGTCTGTCGATTCCGCGGTGTCGGACGCTGCTACGGCGCCGCACACCACTAAACCAAATAGAAGACCGACGATAAAAACTGAAATAGATGCTGCCATCGCTGGCATGGTCTTGGAAACACCCTGAATTCGCGATGACAAGTCAGGCGGACAAAAACTCCTCTCCACCAAAGGAATCGATAAAGTGGTTTCACTTTTGCTGAGAAACTTTACTCGCATTTTTCGCGATCAAATGGGAAAATCAAGGGAAAACGAAACAAACTAGGGGCATTATTTGGGTACTTGTGCAGCTAGCAAGGACAACAGCGTGTTGAAACAGGACTTGAAAAAGGGTTGTTGCGACACTGACGTGGCAACGGAGTGCACGGCAGCTGTGATGCGATTCAGAACTGTCACACGATCAGTCGACACGTCTTTTAGTGGCGTTTGTGTGCTACCCTCGTGCCCTGCGTGCAACACATGCAAGCGCAGCGCTGACAACTCGTCATCACTGACGCCATCTTTGATGACCGCCAGTTTGATGTCCAGCAACGCTTGGTACATCGGCATGAACTCTTGTGGGCAAGATGCGTGTGTGATCACTGCACCGTCTGCCATCACCATCTCATCACCCGGCAGCGGCAGGGAGCGCATCACTCCATCCAACAAGGTTAATGCGGGCAACCCAAGGTATAAGTACGCTTCCTGGTCCTGAATGTCTTCCCCAGTGATGGCTCCAGTAGCTAGACACATTTCTGCGATCTCATACGCGCGGTTGAAGAAGGAATCCCACACGGAATTGTAAGTGGGCGATCGGCCGCCTGGTTGAATTGTTGCGAATTCACATCAATGCGGTCAAAGCACGACCTTCGCACCACAACCATTAGATAAAGCTATACCTGTTGCAGTACCGGATGCTGGATCTGTGCTTGCGGGCATGAAGCGACGAGGTGCAGGCAACGGCGCAACAATGGCTGTACCTCGCATTTCGGCTTCTATCATTGGCATGCTGTCCTCAGTGAGTTCTGTGGGTCCAATTTCACATATAACACGCTATGATCTACACAGTTCTAGTCAAATCTGAACATAAAACCTCACCAGGCCGAGGGAATGTGACTGTGAATCCGGGAAAGGGAAATCCCATGGCTCTACGCGGCTGTGGCTCAGGTTCTGGCGATGGCGGTCGCGGAATACCCATAATGCCTCGTGTAATATCACCAAATTGGTACGTGCTATGCCCTGTAACTGCCGCTACGGGCGCTGAAGCGGTGCTTCCCATGGGGACGCGTGATTGTTTCCACCGAAGTGTAAGGATGTCGACTGGCGGCATCGTTGGCACGCCGTTTGCAGCGCCACCGCCCAAAGACACGGAGGGAGATGACGACTATTTGAAAAGTATGAAGCCAAAGAAGCTGTGGGAACAGGAAGTGTGTCGATCGTGAAATCAGTTCGCGACAAACTCCGGTTCAAAGTTTATGCATTCTTACGAATTTGAAACGGCAGGTGCACGATGAGCAAGGGCGACGAAGGTTCCACGGTGCGTTCACAGGCGGCTTCAGTGCGGGATATTATAATAGCGTGGGGTCCAAGGAGGGTTGGACGCCGGCAACTTTCACATCTTCGCGATCCAATCGGGCAGGCGCAGTTCAGCAGCGACCAGAGGTAGTCCCACGACCACTTTTCCCTTGCGCATGCAATAGTTTCATTTAAACCTCTTGTTTGTACAGGATTTCATGGATGAAGAAGACGATGCGTCCCTGGGACGTGAGTTGAAGGCACGCACACAATTCGACACGTTTGGCAAGCGAATTCACGACGAAGCCAGGGCGGCGAGTGAGGATGCTCTTGGTGCATTGTTAACAGGACGGGATGGTTCCACTGGAGTGCGTGCGCCTGCCATCCCAGGCCCCGTGATTGACGAGTTAATCGTGCCATCCTCGCAACCGATCGGCATGCAATTGTTGGCGGCCATGGGCTGGCGTGAAGGCCAAGGCATTGGGCCTCGAGCGAAGCGAAAGGACAATAAGCAAGCTGTGGCAGGAGATGGCCACGACAGCGAGGGCGAAGATCCCCATGCAGCTGGGTTTACGTTTGCACCGAAGAATGCGTCTGTGTTTTCCGTCACTCCCAAGAATGACGTTCACGGCCTTGGGTACGATCCACATGTTGATGCTCCTGAGTTCAAGCGTCGTGCTCCCACTGATGATAGCGAAGATACGCCGAGGGTCATGACGATATCACATGCCTTGGTCACTGGGAAGGCTGGTGGCGGATTCGGCACGGGAGTGCTGTCTGATGACGAAGATTTCGATAGGCTAGGAGGGGATGTTGATGTGTACACTGGTGACACACGCACGGGGTACTATCGGTCCCTGGGGGACGAGGATGAAGACGAAACAGCGGCGAAGGGAAAAGCTACGAAAACGCGAGACGATCACCACAAACCTGTGACCAAATTAGGAAAAGCTACCAAGGATTTACCCGGATTTGTCCGATCCTCCACTGTGCGCGTTGAAGATAAGGTGTACACGTTGCCACCAGTGCCCAAAGACTTCAAACCTTTGCACGTATTTAGCACGGAAGAAGATGCTGAGTTTGTGAGGTTACGTGCCTTGGTTGGTGCCACTGTGCCTGGCGCAAAGTCTCATTTGCCAATGAATGCACAATCCCGTGCGCTTATGTTGGGAGAGAAGCCGGTCATTGTGACACCAACGGCATCACAACTACCTCAGTCGAATCGCCACGCTGAAGCTGCGGTTGTCGCAGAGTCACGGTTTGTGTCCTCGTCTGCACCAAGCTCCCTGTATGTTGCACCTGATGCTGGCGTGGGTGGTTTGATGAGCAAGCTAGAGTTTGAATCGAGGTGAACAAACCTTTGTTCACATTTCCTGCATTGTGACGTTCCGTGAGCTCATGTGGTTGTTATTGTGTACGTCAGGTTTACAAAAGCATCATCGGAAGATAGCGACAGTGCTGCACTGCCTCCTGACAAACCAATCACCCGCGAAGTCACAGAATGGATCCCCGACCGCGTGTTGTGCCGTCGTTTCAACGTCCCTGATCCTTTCGCGGGTCAGCACGTCCCACAGACATCATCCTCTCATGCAAACGGCCCTGGTTCTACCTCCAAAGCCTCCGGAAAGTTTACAGACACGTCCGTGGATTTGTTTGCGCTGCCGTCGTTTGCTGGGCTTGCTGGTGTGCCTGCAAAAGCGCCGGAGAAGGCCTCAGAAGGCCCTGTTGCGGAAGCAGAAGCTGTGCCCATTCGACCGCCCGTTGATCTCTTCAAATCCATCTTCGAACCCTCAGACAGTGATGAAGACACGTGAATACCAAACCAACTCACGGAAAATTTGCGATTTGACAATGGTTTTTTGGGGAACACACGACATTTCCGTGGCTCACAGGGAGAAGCAGGGCACACATCAATAGTTTGTGATTTGACAATGATGTTTTTGGTGGAAATACACTCGGACAGTGATGAAAATGAACGAGTTCAGCAACAATTTCCAGAGAAACAGCGATTTGAAAATGGTTTTTGGGGAACACACGACATTTCCATGGCTCACAGGGACAAGCAGGTCACACATCAGTAGTCTGTGATGTACGCGATGGAGTTGGCTTGTGGGTTCATGGGAAACTGTGTGTTCACAACAGCGTCCCCAGTTGACATGTCGGTACCCACCAGTGCAGTCATCACCACGTTCTGTTGGATGTAAATCATGGTGGACCACACGAGGTTGCAACGATCCACGTCAGAAATGACAGCAGAGAAGCCGCCCTGTGTCCAGCTGCCTGTGAACGTTTGTCCATACAGCGAAACAGTGCCTTGCGCAAGATCCCAAACCGACGATTGCGTTTCCCTATCTTCACAAACTATCACAATGAGATCATGGAACACAGAAGAGCACGACATGATACGCACGTGCTGTTCAGGTTGAAGATGAGAGAGTAGGCGTTGGATGTGAATGGGTCAATTGCTAAAGGCCCCGCGAAGTTTACGTCATTCGATAGTGGAACATCCGACACTACTTTCCCCGTAAGAATCGACATGCCAACCAGCCTCATGATGAACTCTGGAGAATGGATTGGAACCATTCAATCAATGGAAAATAACATCAGCGCATTTCCATCCAGAAACAAAGCCACTCACCAGGATTCCGCATGCGTAGGTAATACACGTGATTACTTGAATCGTAAGCGTGATCATCGCCATCCATCGTGGTGTATGGGAACACGCCAATCACCTTGGAGCTCAAAGATTCAAAACTGAAACCTACAAGATTCCAGTTTCCACTGACGGGCTGTGCCATGCACACGCCAGCATCCGGTCCAAGCACGTCATCATCAAACGCAAAACCATCGCATGCAAACGTGGGTGTCGCCAGCGTCTTGACAGTGCCGCTTTGACGATCGAATTGTTGCAACTGCCAAGATGACTGCCCCATCAGCCTACACAAGGGAAATTTCCATCAAACCGACGCAATTTCAAGAAATCAGGAGCTATTTACCCTGTTTCCTGGATGTAAATGTACTGCCCGTGTGACGCAATGTTGAAAACACCGCGAGAAGAGTCGCCAGCACCAATCGCTGTCGAATTTCAGACCAATTCAAGCAAAATTTACGCAGAATAATGACAGAAATCAACGTACAATAGTTCACATAGCTTGAATAATTGCCGAGAAATGGATCAAACTGGTACAGAACGACGCTGCCTGAAAACCCACCAATGAAACCAATTATGGCGGAGTTTTGTGCTAACCAAAGCGATAGTGGGCACTACGCAGCATCATTACCTTGAGTATACGGGGCAAATAAGATGTTGCCGTTGCAGCCATGACGGTCAATGGCCGCGGAAGCCGCCAAAGTCAGGAGGCCAACGGCGACGACTGTCCACATAACAAGTCAGGAAAGGTGCACTGCTCGTTTGGCCTCGAAATTCTCATTTTGAGTGTAAAAATACTCCAACCAACGCAAACAGAAAGCAAAACACAACAGCCCCAAACCCTCAACCATCGTGAGCAACGCCAATCCGGTCCAACAACAACCGCAACATGTCAAGCAGCTCCGAATGTTGTTCGTGCAGTGCTCCCGCATTTCCACGCTGAAAAATCACTCTGGATGCGCTGCGAAAGACGCTCAGCATGTCCTCATCGTAGGTGTGGTCAATCGTCGCGTTCGCCAACAACAGTGTCGTTCGAAGCAGTCCAACAGCGTCTACCTCAGAAGACTCCATGAAGAAAAAGTAATGCGTAAACTTTTCACGAGTAAACTCCCGTATAATGTTGCCGGCTTGGGAAGCAAGAACAGGAGGTATCTTCCCGCAATTCGTGAGCAAACGGCTGAAGACTGGCAGGACATCCGAGTACTTCCCCTTGTCATTCAGTCTGTACATGCAGCCCAGGCTTTCTCAAACTTGCCTCCATGACGGTCTCGCCCACCAAGCATAGATACTACATCAGCCAACGCTATCATGACAGAGACACAAGGGTCGGAACTGGTGGGCTGAGTGTCAAGAAACTCGATGAACTTCTCCACACAACCAGCTTTCGTCAACGCTGTTACAATTTTCTTGTGCTGTGCGGTGGTTTGCAGGGACGGATCCTTTGCACCTGTCAAATACCGAACTGATCGCTCCCCTGCAGATTGGTTACCGCCACACAACTTGCTCACTGCTGCACTGCAGGCCGCCGCGACGGAAGAACCAGACACAGACTGCAGAAAACCAGGAAACTCGACGGATTGCACAATGAGGAGCCCTGCACTCGATGACACCCCTAAGGCTGACACTATTTCCCAGCAACGCTCCTGTACTGACTTGTCATCACGAAACCGCGTGAATGCATTAAATAGGGCGGGCACGGCCCCACTGTTCACCAAAACGTTTGTACTTACGTCGTCCGCACAAAATACACACAACACCGCCAAGAGGTCTACCACCACCTCCTGCGAAATGCTGTCGTTGGCAAACGCTGACACAACTGCAACGTGAACATTCGCCTCGAACAACATCTTTCGAACATGTGTGATATAGCTGGGACGAGCAAGTTGGCAGACAGCATCTTTCCACCTATGCATCAGCACTGTGGGGTGGTGCAATGCAACGTTCAGACAGTTCCCAACCAACTTCACCGTTCGAAGGATATCTTCATAATCTTCGGCGCGAAAGCAGCTCACATGTCCCACAGCTTCAAGCACGTACGCCAACGCTGACCACCAACAACGTTCCTCAACGAAAAATAAGCTCTCCAGAAAACGGCTCATCGTCACTGCTCGAAATCCAGCCGATATGGTACAAACACGACTTGTAATGTGACACACATTCGTGATGATATGTTCCGCACTACCATACGTTCCAATCACGACTGTCAAAGCAGACAACAGTGCATCGACTTCTGTGCGTCCAAAGTTGGAGGGATTTAACACCGAAAATGCACGCAAGATGGAATCCACAATTGTTTCGTTGTCCATGTACGCAACCACGGCGGGACCAAGGATTCGAAAAACCGGTGCAAGTTTCACCGGAACTGATGGTACATCATCATTGAGGTCGACTGGAAGCGACGCAATGAGGCCACAGAGTGGGACGATCCGAGACTCGATAGGTGGTGAGCCAGCAACTGTTTCACACGCATCAAACATCATGTCTGAAATCGCGCGAGTGCCTGGATTTAGCCTGGTGGGTGCATCGTCTCTGGCCCACAGCGACTTCAACGCATGGCAACCAGCGCCCCACAAGACGTCACCGTTTCCGGGCCTATCAGCTTTCATTACCGCCACGATCCTGGCGCAAAGTGGCACCAGAAGTTCAAAGTGTTTGGGAGCTTGGTCCCTGATCTTGACTTGTTCGGCGAGGCTCAACCAAGCCAACACTTCGTCTGTGGGACGTTCTTCACTCCGAAAACTTCCAGCACCAAAACACGTCATCCCAAGTAATTCCGATACTATTTCAGTACTAGGAGGCTGGACGGAGTTCCAACCAATCACAGTGGATACACGATTGCAGAAGGACGTGGATACACCCGATGCCAGTTGCGACCAACACGCACGCAATGCTGTGAGTTGGCGGGCATCAGAGAGCCACGTTCCTGCAACGAATTCCATATCCACACGCACTGACCACTGTTGTATCAAAGTCTTCACTTCACTGGTGGCAAGTGAAATGGATTCAGTGACAAAGGGGCCGAACAAGTTCGGAGGCAGCAACAACCTTTCAATGGAAATTTCCGTCATCGCAAGGGTTGACTGTGACGCTGTTCGCGTCATTGCAGACAGCATAGTACATACAACGTCCGCTTGATACGGAACTGTCGTCGACCAATCACAGCCACCCGCCAACACACTCTCCGCCTGTTCTACAATCGACTTTGCTTGATAAGCCATCACTTCAACCGACTCCAGCTCCGCCTCGACTACTTTCTTCATATTCTCATGCTTAACATCATATGCTGACAACACTGAAGCCTCTGCCGCGTCCAACGCTGCACGGACACTGGCAAACTGTGCCATCACAGCATCTCGATGACGTGCAACAGCAGGCGACCACGCTTCCAACACTTGTCGCAGCTTCACTTGAGCGGATTCATATTCAAGTTGACGAGATTTGAGTTGAGAGAGAATGTGTGTGAAGACGATGGGGTCAATGATCGAGGCTGGTGGTTTGAAGCGATCAAATCCCGCTTGAGGCGGTACTTGCTTGGCACAGACAGACTTGACGACGGGAATGTGAGGAAAATCGTTGACACTTGAAATGATGTCATTGGTATCATCACAACGACGGCGCTTCGGAGGCATGGCGGCAAGCGAAGGTGACCAAACCGAGCGAAATCTGCGAATGCACGAAATAGCGAAAGACGATCAAGTAGCTGCGGGGAAGTACATCCACATCCACATTGAATCTAAGGTAAACCACACGACCAACTCAATTCCAGAGTCGAAACTCTACCAGAAACCATAGCTGACACGCAGAGAAAACGGATCGCCACTCATGACTCTCGGTTCACGCGTGATATCTCTACGCTGTGCCCCATTTGTCAAATTTCACTTTAAACATCTCAAATCTTTACAATTCTGGGCAAAGAAAAGCGCAAATACTCCAGCGTAGCACTGTTCGGTCGATTGCATTCGAAACCAAACTTCCAAACCCGAAAATCGCCTCAAAATCGGGAGAAAATAGCTCGCTATGAAGACGCCGTAGGAAGTAAAACAACACTTTAACTTCAAACCAACACTCAAACCACCCACAGCACGCCAGCGTCGGTGCGAAAATTCACTTGCGCGCGCAAACCACACAACCCACCAAAGGACTTTCTTGTTGACGTCAGCGCGAATGCCTCGATTTTTACAACGACACCGCGATACAACGCAACTCTTTTCTCCATTTTTAGTTGTCAAGAACAAAACAAAACGAAAACGACATGAACACCGCAACACAAACGCAAACACAAACGCAACCACAAACAGGCATACACGAAAACGGAACATCACCGCTTGGCTTTGCTGCGAGTTGTGGGACCAGCGCTCGGCGGAACTGGCAATGGAATCAACTGAACAATACCGTTCAAATTGTGGACCACCTCACTCGGTTGCAGCACCTTGAGCCCTTCTTCAATATCTGACCTCAGAGTTTGCAAACAGGCCACCATCCAATCTGCAGATGCTAGCTGCGGGGAGAACCACAACAGGAGCCCTAGCGTGTAACTCCGCAAACCCTTCACAGCTGCGCCTGAGTCTGAAGCCTTCACGTTGCCAGACCAACTATCACTCTTGGCCATCATCAGTTCATCGGCGACCTCCCTCGCGAAATCCACACTGATATTTCGCCCCGCTGCAAACACTAGCTTCGTGTACGACCATGGGATGCTACTAGGATCGGAGGAAAACAGAAATACGTCTCGGGAAGGTGGTCGGCGAAGTGAGGCGGTGACAATTGGCCACGCATTGGCTATCACTGCACAGTCATCTTCCCACGTCAGGATGTCTATCAAAGCGTCACCTATGCAATGAGAATCTACAGTTTTCACGCGTTCGTTGGCAGCCACTTCCAGCAACTTGTCGAAAACGCCGCACCGCTTTAGTTCCTTCACCACATCGCGCTGAACATCTACGTTCGTTGACGCCTCGGCCTTCGATTGGACACAAGCGTCGATTCTTTGACAAATGATACTTCTCCCAGCCAACGTTGACACCAGTTCTGTGAATTGCTTGCAACAATGGGGTCGTTCCGTTGAAGAAATCGTGGTCAACTCTTTGTCAAACGTCCGAATAAACTCGGGTGACGACACAATACGAAGAGCGTAACTTGGCTTTTCCGCGAGGGCTGTCAGAAACCTCCAGCCATTGTCCTCACAAACTGGCCAGCAATCGCCGCGGTGACGAGAGACACAGCCTAGAACGGTTTCCAGCCTACCACTACCGATCAGGACCTCAATCAACGCGTCGCTGTCACACAACCGAACTATTCCCGTGAGAACATCGAAAATGTTACAGCGCAGCAAGTCTGAAGTCTCTGCAGCAACCAAAATTGCAAGCAACGCTTCTTGACAGTGCGTGTCGAAAAACTGCTGAATCCACGCACGATTGTTGGAACTGGCCAACTTACAAAGGAGCCAACACACTCGTTGTAGATGGGACTTTAGAACGTCTTCATCCTCTCGCATGCATTGTAACAACCGTGAAATGAGACGGACTCCGCCGTGAACAACTAGGAACTCAAATCGCTCCATTTCAGAAACACGGCCGTTCTGAGCACAGACAGACTTCTCAAGCAAGCCAAACACATCAACGACGATAGCAGACGAGTGGCACTTCTGAACAGCAAACTCGACCAAAGCGTCCATAACGCTTGCATGCTCAAAAACGGTGTTCGACAGGTTCAAGTGCGAATCTGACACCGCAAACTTGCACACCACAGAACACAAGCTCGCCATGACGGGTGTGGATTCAGAATACGTGGGAACAAGCTGCGCAATCGCTGCCAAACCGCCATCTTCGTCAAATCGTCCCTTCGCTTCAGTCAACACGTCGTTACTAGTGAACACGGTCAGGGCACTCAGCAAATCTAATGCAACCACTTCATCGTTCACAGTGCTGAACCCTCGAATGAGATGCTTCATCACACCAGACCGCAACAATCCCTTCGCAGTCACTGAGTTTCTGCCACGCAACTGAATGAAGCGACAAACGTGCAACCAAATTGCTCTGTTGGAAGCATGCATCACCAAGCACTCCAAAACAGTTTTCATCATTGCTTCGATCTCATAGACACGCGGCATAATCTCGGGTTCACAATCGTTCCACGACACTTTCAGCGCACACAATCCAGCAAGCGCGACATCAAGATCGTCGAAACCGTTCATCACGTCAATCACCTTTCTACAAACACTATACCATGATCTACGATGGTCCGATGTTGGAATTGGGCCACGCAACCCAACGATCCTCAACCAACTCTCTGCTTCATGCGACCAATCATTCAGAGGAAGATCCCTGATGTAGGTTAGGATTCCGGACGATTCTGCAACATCAATATTGTCGCTATTCCAGTTCAATAGAGCCTTGACAGTGCTAAACATGGCGCAATTCAGCGTGGCCAACTGCAACCTCCATTGGTCTTGTATTCTCTTGAACATCTCAGCCGACAACACTGGAACATCTGCAACGTTGCCAAACTCAAACTTCACACCCTGACACTCAATCACGTCGCACGATGACGTCGCAAACGAGTCCATCATCTCTTCAACGGTTTCAAACGGAAACATTGACTCAGGAAGCAAATCGTCAACATCCAACCCCTCGTCACTCAAGAAAATCTCTTCCTCGTCAATCAACTCTATGAGTGGTTCAACTGCAACATTCGCTCCTTGCAGCTTAACCCTGTCACCGCTCATCTTCGCGGATTCGCACAAGTCACAGCAGGCCCGAAACTGGCCAGCATACACTTCAGCCGATTCCAGCTCATTATCGATCACTTTCTTCGTTTCCTTCGCTTTTTCATCGATTTTACTCAGTACTCTGCGCTGCGCCTCATCCAATGCTCGTCGCAAACCATCAAACTTCGCGATGACTGCCTGTTTGTGCGAATCAACAGTGCCAAACCAGTTCGTTGAGGCTTCACGCAGCTGAGACTCCAAACGCTCGAATCTCCCAGTGTAATCACGCAAATAATCCAGATTGCCATCAAAAGCGTCCATGTCGACGTCGGAAGACGATGGTTCCGACATACATCGCGACTGAGCAAATTCAATCGCAAACGGCTCGCCGCACACTGCCGTTACAACAGGAACTGTCAGCGCGCTTGATGTGACACTCATGTCAACATCGACACGAGCTTTCTTGCGACGTGAGGGAAAACCAGCACTTGACATTTCGTGCACCAAACAAAGCAAGAATCTGCGATGCGGACAAACACAGGACGACAAGCGTTGTTACCATGGACAAGCATGGAAATTGCAACAATACTATCGATATCAGGGAAACAAAACATGAGAATAGGTGACAAATGACCCAGAAGCGTCCAAAACAGGAAAACAAGATCTTGGCGGGGAATCGGCCAAGCAAGTTTCGTCATGAAGAAACCACAGAAACACGATGTTCTCACAAACATCATATTCACTGAAGATAAAATAACCCAAACCAACACCCAAATTAGCCACAGCACGCCAGTGTCGGTGTGAAAATTCACTTGCGCGCGCAAACCACACAACCCACCGAAGGACTTTCTTGATGACGTCAGAATGAATTTCTGGTTTTTCGCGAAATGCAACCACAAAGACAGAAACAAAATAACACAAACACAATCACAATCACGTCGATTTTTCACATCGCTGTTGCACAAAATTCAGGAGGGGAGCGGAGAAGTCGCGACCAGGCAACAGCGGAGCAAGATCTGCTAACATGCACGCGAACCCTTCCAACTTGTCACGATCACGAACGTAAGGCAGCTGATCCAACGCTTTAACAACCAACGCCAGCGCCATACACACATACTGTGTCACACTTTCATCAAGTCGCCGCGCTTGTTGCAGCAGACCCACTTCCTTGACGACGAACCCTCCAATTTCGTGGAGTACGCTCTCTGGCACGTCACTGTGCTGCGTGTCAACCAACATGTAACAAAGAAGTTTACTTAGGGATTGGTGGTCACGAGGCGCAAGGCTGCTTAACGAGGCGACCAAACGCTGGGCAACCGGCCACGTGCTTGCAAGCGTACAGCGCCGCTTTTCGTCGCTGCAGGACAACACAACAGAAAGACCGAGCAAAACAGACGGCGTGATGCGCACTGGTCCAGCCGCAGTCGCCAGCATCTTGTGATGAAACCCTGTGTTGATGATCGCATCCACAACGTGCTGCATTGGGCCTGGCGATTCACGTGCATCAAGATCCGCTCTGACGTGCGCTGTACAGTACAAGGAGGCGATTGCGCGAGTCCTGACCGCGCGTATTTCCGACAACATTGCGAACGCATTCACCAACGCCACAATCACTTTGTCTGACAACGACGCGGCTGTCAACGCAGGCAGAAGCGGCGAGTTCAGAACCTCTGCTCTCATACCAGGATGAAGGGCAAGTTTCCCTATCGCATTCCAGCCAGAGAGTTGCACATTCTCGTCAACAACTGCACGAAGCATCGTGGGGAGTATCATGTCGACTGCGCTGGAGTTTGCAAGTACTGGGCCGGCACCAGCGTATGACGCGAGCATGCCAATCAAATCCAGACCATCAGCGATGAACTGAACGGGAAGCAAAGCAGGGAACGATGACAACAGCATCTCAATGCATCCACTCGCGAACAATACCTCGTGCAAAGCAGTGTTCGTCACAACAGCGGCCAGGAATTCATACACAGCGCTCACAGTTGGTCTGCAGGGATCACCAGTGAAAACACTAGGATTATTGCTCCGCATGTCACGAAAACAGTTCAGGACTTCCGACAGACCACCCAACTGAACAAGGGGTACGACCACATCAGGGCACGTTCTCACCAGTTTGCCGTAAAACCGCAACAGGTTGTTGCTTTCATTGCAAAAGCGACGGTCCTCAATGGTTGCGCGTTCCACAAACAGCCCAAGCAAACCGGAAGTCACAATGCCGCCAGCAGATTCGGGGGAAACGTCGAGAAGCAAGTCCGATGCTCTTATCCAGCGTTCAATTGAGGACAATTCAGCGCGCTGCTTCGCTTCCAACAGCAAGCTATACAGACTGGGAATCAAAGAATGGCGCACCAACTGGTTTGCAGACGAAGCTCCCGTCTTCAACACGGCACAAACCGTACCCAGAACGAGGTCGAACAGTTTCGATAAGCTCCACTTGAAGCCAACAGGCGATGAACACTTGACAGTTTCTATGGCAGCCACAATCAAATCCGCAGCACCACCATGGTTGCACAATGCTGTGGTTACCGGCGTGTTGGAAGCCAAGTTTGACATGAGCTCGCAGAACAACCGCATCGTCTTCACAGAATCCTTGTGACCAGAGACGACATTTCCGATGACTTTCAGAGCTTCGACAAACTTGCCTTGATGCACGTTGTGCACCACAGCAGGCCGGGAACAGAACATTCTCATTGCTCGCAGGCCAGTGTTGACAACAAGCACATCGTCCTTGGACGTTTGCATTGCACCACCAATGGTCTCAGCAACAGCCAGCGCTGCAGTGCATTCGGTTGGTGTTGATACAGCAGGCGGGGTTAGTTTCATGACCTTCAGCCACGCCAGAACTTCAGCCTTCAAGATTGAGTCGGGAATTGATTTGGATAACGTGGGTTGTCGAGCACGAATAATCTCAAGAGCACCAGAGTCCGCCAACGCTCGAACATTGTACTCTCGACCGTTTGCGATGCTGAACATAGCTTGAGAGATGGGCGTGTACGATAAGGAACGCAACTGAAGGTCGGTTGACAACAGAGTCGAAACAGCTTGGTTGGGGATCGGTTTCATGACAGCACCGCAACTGATAGACGCTGCGAATGGATCAAGCAAAGTACACATCAATTCACTATGACACGTGATGATTTGTGCGCAAACATCCCCCATTCGGAAAGGGAGCGGCCCAATCAACTCCGGGAAAAGAGCATCTGCTGCTGAGCCACCGTTCCAGGAGCTCACCTCCTCATCCGCCAGATGAACGACTTGAAATAGACAATTGGACACAGTTTCCAAACGCTCCCTGTCCATGCTGCTCTCCACGTCCTCACATATCCTCGCCATCGCCTTGCCCTGCATCTCACGGACTTCCGCGGCCTCCGCCTCGATCTCCAATAGCTTCCTCGCGTGCTTCATTTTCTTATCAAACTGTAGAAGGACCTCCGTCTGCGCGCGATCCACCGCTTTGCGAATGGCATCAAACTGAGCGACGAGATCGCTGCGTCTGTCGGCTGCTACACTCGGAAATTCGCTCAGTTTTTGGATGACGTCCCTCCTCCACCCCGCAGTGTCATCAATATTATAATTAAACCTATACATTCGGCCTTCAAACTGCTCCCACTCGAACTCAGAAATGCCATCAGAATCGACCTCAGAAAGTTGCCCGGAATCGCCCAGGATCTCGCCACAAATACTCGCGACTGCGGGGATTTCAGGCATAGCTGCGCTGGCTTCATCGCTCACGTGAACTCGAGGCTTCTTCTCAGGCCGCGTGTCGTCTGAAATGCTTTCGGACATGGCAAAAATTCCTGCAAAAACACATCAAAAATCATAACAACAGCGTACGTTGCGGAATCCCATCAAACTATGACAATTAGACTGCAAATTTCAATCGAAAAATGATTGTAAACTATGAAAGCGTTATGAAAACGCGGTCGAAGAGTCCAACAGCAACTGCAATGGGTCAAAAACCCGCCAAAAAAAGGTGGTATCATCCAATTGTCGGTTTTGCCTCAAGGACGACCACAAATCACGCCAATCGCGGCAGGATCAAAGTTACCAATGCAACCGTAAGCCAAAATGAAGGCAAAATCGCCACAACAAGCACAGCATTGCAGCGAATGTTCAAATGCGCGCGCAAACAGCACAACCCACCAAAGGATACTTGGTAGGGATTTTCGAATCCCTTGGTTTTCCTGTGACATAGGATCAGATCTCCTCACTGTTCTTCAGTTATTATATCTTGAACATGGTATTCTTAAAAATCAGATCGACGGATGACAATCTGTCACAGAATCCCCAGCTATCTTCACTATGATGAACGACAGTTTCGCAATTCGCTTTTGTTGGCTGACACCACAGCTGGCATAATACGCATTCACTCTGCATCTGGTATCGGCATATCCACAGCTTCGCTATCATGATGATCTCCTTTCTCTGGAGGGCCAAATCCCTTCGGCATTTGGTTCTTCTTGACAATGTCAGACTTGATGCCGTCCTTCATCTTTGCCATGACAACAGACCTCACAAACTCCTTCTTTCCGCCCAAATCTTCCAGCATCCGTTCGACCGCCGTAAACCCGCTGGATTTCTGTGCAAGCGGCGGCAAGTCCCTCATGAACGATTTCAGGGCATCGTGCAACGCCAAGTCCTCTGCTGTCAACTGTGCGGCAAACCTTGGGTTCAACAGGTTGTGAGTCTCCAGACGGTTGCATTGAGAGCTGAGGTAATCCAGGAAAATCTCCTGTTGTCGCGACAGCTCCGACATGTTTGGAGATGCCACACTCACGTCCTCATCCGAGTCCATTGTGGCCGCAACACTTGCTTTCGCACTGGGTGGTGATATCTAAGAAGACAACAAGGCACTCAATCAATTAGGAACCCAATCTGGATGCAAAACTGTCGTGCAGCAATACCTTCACGCTGCCATCCATGAAAACGAAATCCAGATGTTCGCCCCACAGTTCGCGCTGCAGTGTGTTCGCTTCTAGACACACCACAGTGCCCAGTTTATCGGTCACTGGTCCTAAGCCACGATTGGACCTCGAAAGCGACGAGGATCTCCCGCTAGCTGCTGCTGGACGTCTGGCTCGTTGCACAGAGTCAAACAATCGATGGAAGTTGTCATCCTGGAGACTGAATCCCACAAACAGCATGTGCTTCGTCATCATCAGCGCTTGTACAATGCCTGCAGCGAAACATTCACGAATCTCAATCACAAAACCTAACCCAAAATCGTTTTGAACAACACAAAACACCCTCACCGCCGAGCGCAGCGCTGGTTTCCGCGTATCGAATGTAATCCTTTCGTGTCAACACAATGTCCTCAGGCTGACTGACACATCCATGCATTTTCAGCAACCACCTTGGAGCGTGACTGCGTGGATTCATCGGCAGCACGGACAACGTTCCAGGATCGCAACAATCACTCGCTTGTTCAAACAAACGATCGTAGTTCGTGGTCACAGCTTCATCGCACGGCATGGTGGCTAACAACGAGTGACCTACAGAGTGGAAATCGGAGGTCAAACACTCAGCCACTGCCGGGCCTAAACTTTTGCCAGTGCGAACTAAACGACTGTCATGGCATACGAAAATCATCAACAAAAGAACAGTACCATGAAAAATACAAGTGTAGCTGCACCTCTCGACGATCCTCGCACGGTCCAGCAACGACAGCGACTCAAACTCTTTACGTTCGCGTTCGTACGTTTTCAGTTGCCGCTTTGCTGCGCTAATACTAGCACCAGGAGGTGGAGATGACACTGTAGACGAGGGCATCACTGGGGAGGCTGCACACGGTGAGGACAACAGGGGATCAGGGGTAACGAGTGGCGATGACACGAATCCAGGAGTCGATACTGAGGGCGACGTTTGCGGCGGCGATGCAAGCGCACCACTCAACGCTGCTGTGACATGCTCTGGTGCTTGTGGTCCAATATCCACTTGTGTTGCAAGAGCGTCCAAGAGTTTCGCCCATGTAGGTAACCCTGCAGTGACAGACGCGCCAGCACCGATGAACAAGACCAGTTTCTCATGTCGTGCATATTTTGCCAATAAATTCGCTTGTCCAAGCAGGGTTGGTGATAACGGCCACTGGTAGCCGTGCATGCGACGTTGTGCCTGAGAACATGAATTAACACAGTGTCATGCATTCCAGGCACGGAATGGCGGAATTGCTGTGAGGATTCTCCCACCTGTGCTGCTGCATACGCATCCGCTTGATTTGTTACAATGGCAACATCGATGCCTAATCGCTGTGCGGCCGCTACAACCCGTGGGAACGCGTCTTTCAACACATCGCCTGCAGAACTGTGAGATCCGCCACCGCCCGTGCCTAATATCGGCGTAGCCTGACAGAATGACATAGTAGCAATGAAACTATGTTGAAAACAAGCACAGACACCCAGAAATCTCCCTACTATCAACAGTTTTGAACGTCCATTCCGCGGCTTGACACCTCGCGATTGTAAATCCATTGCTGCGGCGATCACAAATTCTTCCACACACAGCGCGTGCCTGCACTCCAAACATAACTTCATCCACTATTGAAATGCAATGGAAGATGGCACACGGGCTTCACGGTCTTACAGCTCTTGGCGCGGTCCCCGAAAATGTTCAGGCGCAATCACAACTTGGTAAGGTTGGGGACCTTCATACCCCCTGAACTCAATGCGGGCCACTCGATCCGATAGTTTATGGATGGTATGACGTCCACGGTGTGCAGCTGCGCACAGAGCAGGCGGAACTGCGAACCAGCCTGTCGCGTAAATCAAGCCAACGTCACTTGTAGCGATCTTGTCAACAAATCAGTGCTACAAACCATCACCACTCCTACCATTACGACCATCTACAATCGGACGTATGGTTGGCATGGCCCAACCGTCACAGGACAGACGGCGGATGTCGCTGTAGACGACGAAAACATGCGCCATTCTATTTTGAATAAAGGCAACACACGTAACCCAAAGGTCCTCAGGGTTTGACTGTTGGTCAGTTTCAAAGCCATGGATGGTGGCACGGTGCGGAATTTGCAGAGCTCACTCTGACGTTTTAGTGAAGTTATGGTATCCTCTATTGTATACAGGGCATCGCGTTGGCAACGGAGCCGTTCTTAGCCGAAAACGCAACGCCGATCCATTCGTACCCGGCTTCGCCGCAATTTCGTCCGCTTTCGCCGCCAAACTGGGTCCATTTTAGCTCTGGTGGCGACGAAATCAAGCAACTGGATTATGTGTTACCAAGACATTCGGTATCCTCGCAAGGACGGCGTCCGGTGCGGCACAGCACGGGCGGAATGCCACCTCTGTCACAGACGTTTCGCACTGTTGGCTCGGTTTCCGTACGCCCCGTACAATTGGAGCCGTTACTACCCCAATCAGGTCCGAATATTAACGCAGTTTCGTGTTTTGTGGGCACGGCGTCGTCGTACTCTCGCATGGGGTCGACCGAGGCTGCGATTGTTCGTCATGGCAACTCACGGTTCGTGTTATGCCTGCTTCAGGTCGACGAGCGTCGTTCACCAGCTCGATTGGAGGCGCAGGATTCACAAGTTTTGTACCAATTGATACGGTGGATGCTGTGGAGAGGGCAGCAGGCAGCCAAGTGTGGACAGATGAATCCAAGGCGATTCATCTTGAAGGTTTGGCTGACGTAGTCTTGTCACTGAGTCGAGATCGAATGGAGATGTTCCTAGACACGGTTCGTAATACATTCGTGAGAATGCGGTGATCGATGAGTGAAGAGTGATTGTGTTTCGTGCAGCCGATTGTTGAGGCTGCTTGTGAGACTCTTCGCATGACCAAAACGGAGCTACTGCCGCCTGCACCGGTACTATATTAACCCAGCACGATATTAGTAACGAGGTGCAGTTGTATGACTTGTTTTCCTATGAATTTCAGGGCACGGCTGCAGCGTATCTATCATCACAACGGCGAGTCGCAGTGTTGGTCCTTCTGAAAACCGTCGCCCTTCAGGAAGAAATTCGCTCCAAACGCAACGCGTCCGTCGTGTTTTCCGAATCCGTTTCCACTGTACGTGATTGTTGAACTGATGTTGATTTGAATTGATTGGATGTAGGTCTATCCAAATTGTTGAATTTTGATATTCAGGTGCTTGAGGACACGATGAGCACCCGCCAGCGATCGAGGCCAGTCACAGTGGAGCATTTGAAGGAAGTATGTGAGCGTGAGCAGAGCATAGCGCTGGAACGGAAGCAGAGGGCGTTGGAAAAGCACCGGAAACGAGAAGAGAAACTTGCGGCCATTGAGGCACAGAAACTGGCACATGCAGACTTTGTACAACAGTCTCGGAAGGAAAGGATTGGCTCTGATGTATTCTCCTCACGGGATGCTGAGGTGAATGTCAGTGCGGAGACTCGAATGGAAGAGGTTCGTTTGTTCGAGTATTCATTCTTGAATCAACGAAGAGACTCTGATGAAACGTTGATTTTGTCTTCAGATTCAAGAGAAATTGGAGTCAGGATTGAAGCTATCACTGTCTGCTGCGCAACTCAAAGCAAGCAAAGCCAAGGTAACAACAGAGGAAAACTCTTGTCAATTTCTCGTCGTAATAACGGTATCATCCTGCCCACAGTCCTACAACCAGCGATACGAGCAGCGAAAGCAAGAGATTGCAGCAGCAGAGCGGGCGAAACAAGAAAAATTACAAGAAAAACTGAAGCGACATGAGGAGAAAATGGCGTCGGTCTCCGCACAGCGCTCACAACACTACGACAGCGTCAAGGTAAGCTTTGAATCACACCACCAGACAGATACTGTTTCCACAACCTTGTCTTCATAAATTGGCGTTGCTTTCAGAGCAAAGCGAAGCAACAGTCACGATTATGGGGCGTGCATGTTAGAAACGCAGCCCTGCTGCACCAAACCAAAGAAATTGAAGCAGAACGGTTAGCAGCGGATGCTGAAGAGAAGGACATGCGCCGCGACGTGCTACAGGAAACGCTGAAGCAAGCGGAGCAAGCGCGACACCTGCACGCTGCGCGCGAGTCCGTCATGCTGCGTGATTTCACAAACTCCTTCCAGCGCGAGAGCAAACGCACGCCCGGGCCTTCGGAGTATGCGCCGCTCTCGGAGTTCAACAGGGCGGCGATCGGCGGCGCGTTCTCAACGCAACAATCTGGCACGATGTTCGACAGCGTCAGTCGAATTTCCAGCGGAACTCCGGGTCCTGCGTCGTATTCGGACACGAATATCACAGCAGTGAAGCCGAAGAAGGGCAACCCGACGTTTGCTCACGATACTCACACGTGGCTGGACACGCATCAGCGAATGCTGACGTCGTAGTCTTTGCCCCACAAAAAATGTGTGGATACACCCTCTGTTCTTTCTTTCGTGTGATTTCTGAGTTCATACCCATTGTGTCTCCTCTCGTTGTGTGTGTGCTTGTCTGCATTTCTGCCTCTGTCCAATCAAAGACCTCGAAAAACAGTGGGTCGAACCCCCAAAGGAAATAGTAAACTCGACACCCCTTGATGGCCACCTCCTCTGAAGCCGTCCGCATGACGGAAGTGAAGGACGTCACGCGAATTGAGCGCATTGGAGCCCATTCTCACATTCGTGGGTTGGGTTTGGACGACGCGTTGGAGCCGCGCGCGATTTCCCAGGGCATGGTTGGGCAGGAACAAGCGCGCAAGGTGTGTTTTTTGGCGACAACTCTTTGCGGCCGATTTTCGGTGCCATGCTGCACATTTACACCGCTTATTGTGATGCTTTATCATAGTTCATGTGGTTATCTTTGAATTGGTTGGTTTATATCGGCCGCAATTGTGATGTGCAGGCTGCTGGCATCGTGTTAAAGATGATTCAGGAAGGCAAAATTGCAGGTCGCGCCATGCTGCTTGCAGGCCAACCAGGCACGGGAAAGGTACGAATTCTCTTGGCATACGCTGTATACTTTGATTTTCATCGTAGTTTTGCCGTCGCTGCCTCTCAAGTTTGCCTCGAAAACTTGGAAAAACGAGTGTGTACGTTGCGTTTGTGTGTGTGATTTTGTAGACGGCCATCGCGATGGGCATTGCACAAGCATTGGGTGAGGACACGCCGTTTACATCCATGGCAGCATCAGAGGTACGTGTTATTCCGCGCCCTTCAGCTGCATAGCTTGCCAGCATTCGCGTCAATTTCACCAACGTCCGTTTGCGTGTGATTGCGGCGCGCAGGTGTTTTCGCTGGAAATGTCGAAAACGGAGGCGCTGACGCAAGCGTTCCGTCGCTCCATTGGTGTGCGTATCATGGAGGAATCGGAAATGATCGAGGGCGAGGTCGTGGAGATTGAGATTGAGACGCCAGACAAGGGAACGGGCGACAAGGTTGGCAAACTAACGTTGAAGACCACAGAGATGGAAACTGTGTACGATCTCGGCCAGAAGGTGCGTGTTTGTGTAGATTATATCACGTTCGTGAGGGCAATGTGGTGTTGTGGACCGGGTTGGGCGGAATTTTGCGATGATCGTCACATGGTTTTGAATTTGTGGTCAATTTGTCAGATGGTTGAGGCGCTGACGAAGGAGAAGGTGACAGCAGGTGATGTCATCACAATTGACAAGGCGAATGGTCGCATTACCAAGCTCGGACGCTCATTCACCCGCGCACGGGACTACGATGCGATGGGCCCCGAGGTTTGTGTGCTCCTTTGCTTCCCTTCCTTGTTCTCTGTTCTGATGCTTGTGTTGGTATTTGTGTGGGCACAGACTCGCTTCGTGCAGTGTCCAGAGGGTGAGCTTCAGAAGCGCAAGGAAGTAGTCCATGTCGTGTCCCTTCACGAAATTGACGTGATCAACTCGCGTTCCCAGGGTTTCCTGGCTCTCTTCGCTGGTGCGTTCCCTTGAAACTCTTGTCGTTTGATGTATTTCTAAGGGAAAGTGGATGAGATGCGAATGTAGGCGACACTGGCGAGATCAAGTCTGAGATTCGTGATCAGATCGACTCCAAGGTCGCTGAGTGGCGTGAAGAGGGCAAGGCAACCATTGTGCCTGGCGTCCTGTTCATTGATGAAGTCCACATGTTGGACATGGAGTGTTTCTCGTGGCTGAACCGCGCGCTGGAGTCTGATCTGGCGCCCGTGCTGATCATTGCGACCAACCGCGGCATCACCAAGATCCGAGGGACGGAGTACAAGAGCCCCCATGGCATTCCCATTGACTTGTTAGATCGGTTGTTAATCATCCCCACCACGCCGTACAGTGACAAGGAGCTGGGGCATATTTTGCACATTCGGTGAGAATTCATAGGATTTGTGGTTGGGCATGTTCTGTAGTGGGTGGGTTGAGCTTGGTGTGGCGTGTTTTTGTATTGTAGGTGTGAGGAAGAAGATGTGGATATGACAGAGGATGCCAAGGAATTGCTGACGCGCATTGGTACGTTGTGATGACCTCTGTTTTGATGCGGAATGGCGGTTTGACATTGATGTGCGCCCTCTCTCTTTGTTCTCAGCACGTGACACCTCATTGCGGTATGCCATGCACATGATCATGGCGTCTGCACTTGTGTGCCAGAAGCGCAAAGGCACAGAAGTCGAAATTCAGGACTTGAAAAAGGCACGCAACTGTTTTTTTTCTGTGGCAGTTTTCGTGATTGTTCTGACACTGATGACAACATTCTGTTTTTGTGTCAGGTGTACTCTCTGTTCGTTGATGTGAATCGCTCCACTCGCTTCCTGATGGACTACCAAGCATCCTTCATGTTCAGTGAGGTAAAGGACGATTTTCACTGGTTTGTTGTGAGCCATCGCCCCTCTGTTATCAAGGCAATGGGTTATCTTTGACGAATACAGGCGGAAGTTGCAGGAGATGGCGAAGGGGACGTGGACACTGAAGCGTAATCGTGCGAAATTAGGGAATGAGTGCAAAAGTGAAACCACAACCAACCGAATTTACACTCCTTTGGTGGGGATGGCAACCGCAGCCCCAGAGTGGCTCCAGCTGTGGGATTCCACGCACCACTGGCACTACTATTACTCCACAATCACTGGGGAATCTACGTGGGAAGCACCGTCCGCGTTTGTGCCGTACCAGCCTGCAAACGACGACAGCATTCCGCTGTTAGAATCAACAGAGCCGCGTGTGCACCCGCCTGAGGCTGCTCCGGTCCCAGCTACGCCGCAACTTAAACACAATCAGCTTAGTTCCACTGAATCTGTGCCAGTGACTGCCCCGTTTCCCTGGATGGCCAGTGATCGCGCGATTTGTTTGTACACGTTTCAGTTCAAGGCGCACACCATGTGCTGTGAAGCACCCGCGCTGTTTCTAGAGTGTTTCTTCAAGTCTGCTTGGTATTTACTGTTAACGTTGCTCCTGGTCATCGGAAAATACGGCTTCGATCGGCGACGGTGGGGCCACGTCACAATTTCGATCGCGATTCGCGAGGCGATCGTGTACGCCGCCTCTGCGCTGTCCTGTGCCCTGCCCCCTCTGTTGTTATCAATGTACCGAAGATTCTCACCAGCCACTGAGGAATGGACGCTGGCCCCGCTAACCACGGTAATTGGAGGTGTTGACCCTCGACGGTTCCGTGTGGTCCTGTGTGGCAACGGTTCGTGGGCTGTACCGCCCTCTGCGGCCGATGCACAAGATATTAGCGAATACAGTTATCCTATGGACAGGTTTTGGGGTCCTTTTGCTTGTCTAGGCGCACGGGAGGTAGAGAGTTATTGTGATTGTGATGATTCGGACTGTTGTGAATTGTCTGAGACTGTTTGCGTATTTGCAGGCGGCGCTCCATCATCCGTATGACGTATAGCATCCTCTTACTATTATTTACTTCATTCGAAAATTCCAAAGAAAATTTTCGATGGATTTTTGTAGTGATGGGACTGTTTCGTTGTTTTTGGCCCCCTTTGCCAGAGAGCACATCCCACACACACCCAGTCCCACATCATCCAACGTACATCCAAACGCGAAAGTAACTCAAAGAAAATGAACAGAACCAGAAACCGAAACAAACACAAGCGAAAAATCAACGCGACTTCGAGGACGCCTTGTACTTGTCAGGAATTGTACCTCTGTGAATACCCGAGGACTTGGACCTGCATTAAACAATCACCATCACATCACCATCAACATCACATCAACATCATGTCAGCAATAGCGTACTTGTAAGTGGGAAGCACGTCTCCCGTGAACTTAGGGACCAACACATCAAATTGAGCACCCGTTTGACCCGCTGACATCAACAGAGTGCCGTTCAGTGGTTTTCCTTTGCGAGCAGCTTCATCATCGCCCTCATCGCCACTCAGATTCCCATTGATGGTCCGAACCAAGATCTTGGTGCCGCTGAAGTCCACGATCCGAACCGTCCAACCGAACGCTTCCACACACGCTGAGTAACCATCAATTGAGCATCAGTCACCTTGAAATCAATTGAAGAATAGCATACAATTACCTCGTTCCATCACGCTGGTCGTGGGTTGATTCAATGCCACCACGTGACGCTTCAAGAATTCGCTCAAATCAGCGTGTTCAACTGCAAGAACCAGCCATTGCTCATCAACAATCCCATACCGGCATCAATCAACCAAAAACACGCAGTAACGTACCGCCAGACGCAGACAATAGCTCCTCCTTCAGAGTCATATCGTCCTTCTCAACCGCCTCCGCGTTCTCAGCGATGTACTTCGCAGTCTTCTTTCGCATGGCTCGCACGATATCCTGATTCCCCACCAATAACATTCAATCAACAATTGACACTACATTAGAATCTTGTGAACAATACCTCGTCAAACGTTGCGTTTTCAGCCAAGAACGCGTCAAGAGCTTCCAGAGATGCGTCCGACAATTTCCCACTGAGTCTCAGCAGCGGTTTTGCAAAACCAGCCACGAGCCACTCCCGAATACTTTCAGTCCCTGCGATAGTCTCGAGATTGTCGCACAGTTTCAGCACAGCATCACCATCTGATGCTTGGATGCACGATTCTAGGAACGCAATGAACACGCTGCGATAGAAAGAGTTTCCGTCATCCAACATCGCACGCCAACCCGAATACTTCTTCTTAAGCAGGTTAATCGCTGCATCCACGTGCTGTGATGTCGAAAAATGACATGTTTATTCGCCACTCTCACACTCAACGAACAAACAAACAAAGTCAAAACACTGACCTCATCGCCTTTGTACTCATCAGCGAGGTGATGGAAGCCCAATCGTGGTGTGAAATGAGGCTGAGGCTCATCGTCTGAGGACTTTGCTTCACCAATCGCAGGTTTCGGTGCAGCACTACGCTCAACAGGGATCGGGTTCTCTTCATGTCCGCTGCTCATTCGACGACGGTCCGTGATTCGAATCGTAGCATTCTCACCTGGAAACACATCAACACAATGATCAATCAATGTCAATACTCAAACAAAAACAGGGATATCTTTACTTGGAAGCAGTGCACGAGGGGAGGAAGTGGCGCCACGTCCCGCACTCAATTTCGCAGCAGTCTCTCGCTCCACTGCAGACAGTTGGTGTGCGATCTGTGCAGCCTCCGTGGCCAGCGCTTCATCTTCTGTCGCTTGCAGGACCTCAAAGTTCTGTTGAACCGTGCGGGCTGCAGCTTTGAACTGTTCCACACTCTGCGCTAGCAACGCTTTGGCCCTGACTCTCTTTTCATCTGGGGATTCTGGCCGCGCTGACCGCAGTGGGGACATATCAGGACTGGTAGCACGTAGTGGTGTGGCCAAGGTTGCTACAGGTGCTGGTCGTGGACTCACAGCGGACGATAATGGGGCTGCAAGTGACGGCGATTTTGATCGCGAGCTAGAACGTGGAACGCTGTCTGGGTCAAACCCTGCATCTGCCAGCGCTTTCTCCTTGTCATGGTAGCGGTATTGCAACTGGAATGCGGGCTTCATAAGTTCGTCTGCGACTTGTGTGGCGAGCACGCGAGGATCTTCATCTGACTCGCTTCGTGGCGAATGTGAGCGGCCACGGCTGCGAGAACGGCGGCTTGAGGATTTGTGAGAGCGCAAGCGTCGTTTGCTACTGCTGGTAGGCGCGCTCTCTGACCCTGACGGATTCGTGGACCAACGGTAGGACTTCAGTTGTTGTAGCAACAACATCGCGTCACGGCTTGGCGCGTTGCCTTGCTGATCAGGGTCGCATTTTTCGCAATACTCCGCTGAAACATCAAGTAATTCATCATTATAAAGTCAATGAATCCATCAAACAGAGGAAAGCACTCACTGGAAACGACGGTGTCGCAGATTGGACATGGCCAGTAAGCAAGAGGCGGTTGACGACAATCCGGGCACGTCAACGTCTCGTAAATCGCGTCCTTTGTGATGTCAGCAATCTCCAGTGGACCATTTCCCACGCAGGATTCGTGCGGACAGTACCACATGCGGACGCCTTTGCATTCGCCTGATTCAAAGCACAATTTCACGCGATTTCGGGGCGAGCAGCATGCTTCACAACAAACACTCACCACATTGAACAAGATCTTTTGCTTGTCCGTAGGATAATGCGATGTACTCAGCGTACGACGACACGGCCAGGCACTGATTCGTGTGCTTGCACGATTCGCAGATCCAAAACTCTCCACGGGAGCCGCGTGCGCGCTTAATCTTGCCTTGTAGCGCTTTCTGCAATAGAAAAGCACAATTACTATCTAAATTTTGTCCAAACTCTCGCAAACATTGACGGCAAGCACCTCTTCGCACACGAATCCTTTGCCAGGTTCGCAATCCACCACTTGATGGCCGAGAAAATACCCATCGCGCGTCGAACCACCCTCGCGTGGCCTGTCCAACTCAATTCCAACAAGGTATACCACAGCATCGTTCACTTTTCCTTTCTGAACACCACGAAGGACCTGCACAGTACAAACGCCAGCATGACATCGAGGTAAACGTGGCGTTTTTGACCGAAATGCCAACACGTACGCCGCTTTGCAAATCGCCAGACGGTGCTTTGAACACAATGTGAGTATTCACGAGTTCGCGCGGCAGAATCCGAGTCAAGTCCATGCCGCAATTTCGCGTAAACGCAATTGATGAGCCAGCTCAAAAGTGAAACCGTCAAACTGAAACCGTCAAATTTCCTTTGGTGGTCCACACAAACATTCAATTGTGATTTTTCACACTTCCGCTTCGAATACGAGAACAAACGAAATCACTAACATACAGACATAAGTAAAGGCAAGCTATGCACGAGCCTTGCAAACCACACAAGCACTTTCATGTGGCGAACAGCATCAAAACAAAGACAACAAACAATCATTTTGGACAGCGATCACAGCTTCCGTCCAATGCCGTGCTTCGTGAGGGACGTTGAGACTAACAACTCCGTCAATTGATCGCATTCACCGATGCCGTGAGACTTGGATGTCAACGGTCGCAACGCTGGCGTACTTGCTCGACCAGTTCCCATCATCATGTCAGGTGTTGTGACGGGACTTGCACTGATGCGCTGCGATGGCGATGTGATCACACTGCGTGACGGCATTCTGAACGGCACTGATGGCTTGGGAACAGCGGACACGCGTGGCAACACTGCGATGTTGACAGATCCGTTGGGTGCGGATGGTGACAAGCCCCGAGTGGATGGACGCTTCACTGGCGTTCCTGTAGGGCCAGGAATGGGCTTAAGAGGGCCCAGGTTCCTTGCAGTTACGCCACCAATCGTCTGTCGAGACACGGGTCTGTTGAGTCAACACACACAAACAAACACAGAGTTTCAATGACAAACCGTTCCAACAACGAAACTCAATGAAACACGCACTCGCACCTCGGTTTGGAAGTAGCATCATTTGAGAACGCATTGGACAGAATCCCATGGCGACCAGCATCAGCTAGTGTGGAATCGCGCGGCCCATGGTCAAGCACTGAGGTGTTCGCTTCGCTACCAAAGTGCACACGACTAGGTTTACGCATGTTCATTCCCCGGGGCGAAATGATGGGACTGGGCGTCAGGTTGTTGCAAACAGGCGCATCGGACATACGAACAGGACCACCACTGGCCCCCAACGGTTCTTCCAGGCTGCTGGTCCGCCCACGGGAACGAGGACGGCCTGGGGATCGTAAACAAGGCTTAGGCAAACTGCTAGGACGCCCAATGTCTGAAGGGTGCAGTGGGGGATGGCCAGGATTCGTGTCGATGTCGCCTAGGAATGAATCCACAGCGTCGTCACTGAACACGTGAGTATCCTTGATCGCGCTGAAGGCCAGAGCAGTTGCTGTGATGTCATTCATTGAAGGGTGACGATCTGGCGTCATCACGTTGGTCGTTGCGCCACTCCCATCGCTGTCCTTTGCTAAATGAGAATGCGACAAGAAGTGAACGACCGGGCGTGGCGGGTCGCTTTCGTCAACAACACTGCCACGAAACGACCCAAGGCCATGTAACGATTTCGGCAAAGCCAACAACGGTTTGGCGACTCCATCAATATTCGTATGACTCAGACCATGCACTAGCCGTCTCGAACTGCCTCGTTTCACTTCGTGTTTTCGCATCAGATCGCCAGAAGGCGAGTGTAGTTTGCGAGGCACAGCTGACTCCACTTGTGCCAATTCTTCCGTCCAATCAATGTCATCACTGTCTTCAAGTTCAAGATCAACGTTCAACGCATTGCCAGACCCTCGAATCACAGTCAAATGAGAATGGCGTCCACCGACGAGGGCTCGAATGCGGGTGAACCATGGTGATTTGAACAGGACGTGCTTCAGCGTTGCCGTCACACGTTTGGCGTTCACAAGCTCCATGCGAGTTGACATGATCTGCGCAAAGCACATGTGAGTTGAGACAAAACCGACATGAATTTGCAGAGAAAACAACGTACCAACGCGCGTGGGCCATCGAATAAGGACGGCGATATGGACGGTGGCGGCGTTTTGAGAGCCGCAAACAACCCGCTGGTTGACAATGGTGTAGTAGATGGCGATGCTGGGTACGGATTGTCGATTGATAACAGCAGCCCATCGTAATCTTTGGGGCTATCATCGCTTTTTCGTCTGTCCACACTGCGGCGACGCAAGGATGCGGCCAACGAGCCGGAGCTGCGTCGACCGTGACTAGCACGACGGTTGTTGGCAGCAGCGCCCGCCAGTTCTTGCTTCATACACCCAATGAACTTGTTCTGTGGAGTCAAGGGAAACACAATGAAGCGTGATAGGATTTGGGAATATCAGGCAACGAACCTTGATGACACAAAGCCAGGGAACTGGAACTGATTGCATGCCTTCACGACTTGCTCGCACCTCGAACCATTTCGACAACAAATCACAACGTGTTTTCAGCGCAGCGGGTGTACCATGAGTGTGTGAGGCAGCCTAAACACATCACCATCACATCCACATCATGACAAACCAACTTCCCACTTGACACAGTCAAATCAAACAAAATCTCTCACATTCTCCATAACCAGAAGCTTGAACAGCGCTTTGGAGATCCGGTACAACAGTGTCTTTGAAGATGATGAGTGCACAGTGGTTCGCCGCATGCTGTCTTGTCGCAACACTTCAAAATCTCCGAATATCTCCGGCGATCTCACGTAATCAAGGACCACACGACACTGTGAATACCACTCACTCCGTCACACAAAGACCTCGCAATCTCTCAATGCTAATATGAAACAAAGACACGCACATCTGCATCCGGAAACAGCGAGGTTGGTGGCGGTTCGTTGCAGCTTTCTGCAGACGCGTCATCGAACTTGACGGACCATCGGACTTTCTTGAAGGCAAATGCTGCTTGTAGCATGCCTCTGAGTTTGGTTAGTCTCGATTGTCGCTTTCCAGTGGCCACGGGAGCAGCAGCGCTAGTTGACATCGCAGTTGACGTCACGAAAGCACCGAAATCGAACGCAGAGGATGAATCGAGCACGTTGATTTCACAGGTGACCGTGACTGCACCCTCTGCTAACCAGTACACTGATTCAATGACATCGTCTTCTTTGTACAAGATACGACCCTGTGCGGGAACAAGTCAAATCGATTGGACAAAGGGAGAATTTAAAGACAAAAAGGGGGCAGACTCACATCTTTCAAGGGCTGTGCCAGTTGCCAGTACGCAATAGTGAACAACGCTTCCTTGCTCCACTCCGCGAAATGATAAGGAACAGACTGTGGAAAATAGGGAGAACGTCAGTCCAACGTTAAACCTCATCCAATCACTACAAACGCACCCGCAGGACGGATTCTCGCTTCTGAATCTCAGCCCAAAAGGGCGCAAACAGCGGTTGCATGTGACTTCGATACACTGTGAATGGAAAACCAATGGGAACTTCAAGTCAGGACAAAGTACAAAACATGAAAAATTCGGAGTCTACCTGCGCCCGGAAACACCAACAGTTTCGCCTCCCCAACTTCACCTGCGAATAGTTACAATAAACATCCCTTTCATTGACAACAAATGCATGGGAAACGGCCTCACAGTTGGCGACGACTGCTGTTTCCAATCGCTTGAAGCCAAGCCCAACACTGGCTTCTCCAAACACCTCGCCTGGCCAGGGATGATGAGAGATAACAACCAAGTCAAATAGAGTAACAAGTTCATGCAATTTACCTGGTGATAGCACAGCTAATTTGACGCCAAAACGCCAAAGCTCGTCACTACCAAATCGCACCGCTGCAAACAAGCCCGAAGTATGATGAAAATAGCCCGTAGCAATAACTATCAGCAACAAACATACGCACATCCTGCACCGATACTCATTGCAGACAGTTTTCGAGTCTCCGCGGGCTGCATGTCAGAAGTGTCAGCAGCAGATCGCTTCCACATTCCGATGCGGCCATCAATCACGGCGTATAGCGAGTCCCCAGCTGTGATTACAATACAACAGCATATTGAATAACAAGGAATATCCTGTCAATCACGCGGAACTCTCGTACCATCCCCCTCTTTGTAAATCAGTGCCCCAACGGCTTGTTTCAGCAATTGAACGCCACGGAAGCACGCGGCAGCAGCTGGATTGCCACGAAGCACTGCTGCAGGATCTCGTTTTGCTACCTGCGAAATACACCGGTGCACACCCACGGGACATCACGCTGAAAACGCCCAAAACGCACGAGCATGACGCGGGCACTGTCGGTTTCACGTACATTACTCGGTGATAGCGCATTTTCTTGGCCTTTTCGAGCTAATACCTCCTTTGATTTCGCGTCTTGATTCCAAGATTGACGCCAGGTGTCGAAAATCGGAGCTAGAACGTGATCCGTCTGTCGTAAAAATCACACGCAACAGTCAATCTCGTGATCGCAGAACTGCAAACGAAGCCAGTACATGCCACCCCACCTGCATGATCCAATCGCCGATCGCAACAACATCCGCATCACTACGTTTTGTCGCATCCACCCGCAGCGCAGCCATTGCGGCTTCCTTCAGGGCTTCAGGATCACGCGCAACGTCATTCGCAGCACAGGCGGACTCTTCAAACTCACCCCACACACGCGGCGACAGCTTGCTTGTGTGTAGCGGTCTGGTTTCTGCTCGCGATTCATCGTTTAAACCCTTTCCAATCGCCCAACGGGCGGGAGAACCAGGGCGCATGCACAAAAATGACCAACGACTCTGGCGGCTAGTTGTCCTTTTGGTCCTTTGAGGGTTGTTTCACTCGCGCCAAGCTTTTGGACTCGTTTTTCAAGCCCTTCCGATCCATCTCTAGCTGTTCCAGTCCCGTTTTCACGTATAACTGAGTGAGTGATATGACATATTGTGCCGCTGTCTGTCCGGAAAGCGATTTTGGTTGTTAAAGAGGCCGTTACATTTCGGTTTGGCTGTTGCTGTTTCATTTGGGCTGCTTTTCGCATGATGTTTTTCGTATTCCGTCGATGTTTCCGTTGCATTTCGATAGCATTCTATTCATTGATGGGGAAAAGTGGAGTGGATTTGAAATGCTACGCTTGCACATCACTTTGTGGGCATACCGCTTGTTTCGGTTCGTTTGTGCGTTCATTCCTCGTCGCTTTTCTTTGGGTTGTTGGCACAGAACAATGGCAGCACCCCGCGCCAAGCTGAAGATGTCATTTAATTCAGTGAGTTCCATGTCCGAGTCTGACGCGGCCGGCCTGTGGCAGCACTTAAAAGGGTCCATCACCCAAATCTTTGCTGAGAACGCAAGCCAGCTCAGTTTTGAGGTGCTTCACAGGTACGGCTAGCCTTCCCTGGCCTGTTTCCTCCATTGATCTGGTATAAACTTCACGATTTTGGTGCGGGATGGCCAGACATGCGTACAATCTCGTGCTGCACAAGAAGGGCCCGATGCTTTACGAAGGCGTTGTGAACATGTTGGTGGAACATCTGTCAGGCGTCGGCCGCTCTGTCGCGGAAGCTCACGATGCGACGTTATTGCAAGTGTTGCGCGCCCAGTGGGACCTCCAACGCATGATTCTGAAGAACATTTGTGACATCTTGATGTACATGGTGCGTTTTGCGTGCGTTGGTCGTTGCCCCCAGCCAATGGCTCATGTTTGAGAGGCATTTCAGGATCATAACTACGTACAAGTGAATAATAAGATCAGCATTCGTGACGTGGGGACCATGCTGTTCCTTGAACGCGTGATTCGCCACCCTGGCATTCGGCATCGTGTGAAGTCGGTGAGAATCCTGCCACGGCCTGCGTTCTCCGAACCTGTTTTCTTACGCATCTCGTTGTATTCATCAGATCCTGCTGTCCTCTGTTGCTGCGGAACGCATCGGTGAAATGATCGATGCCGTTCTGGTTCGCAACATCCTCGCGATGTTAGTAGATTGCGGCGTTGGCTCCACGGCGGTCTACGAGACGGAATTCGAGCGGGATTTCCTAGCAGTCACTAAGGACTACTACGCGGACGTGTCGTTGGATGCACTGTCCCGCTGCACGTGTCCTGAATACTTGGAACTAGTGGAGCGTCGGTTAGCAGAGGAGCAACATCGTGTCCGCACCTACCTGCACTCTGGCACGGGGGCGAAGCTCATGGATGTCCTGCATAAACTGTTGATTGAAGATAAGGCAAAGACGCTGCTGTCGGTGAGTCAGTTTTCTGAGGCGATGATGAATTGGTGATTATGTTGACCTGTGTCATGTTTGTGTGTGTTTCCTGCAGATGGAAGCGTCAGGCGCCATTGTTATGATACAGCAAGATCGATTCCCAGGTCAAGTGAAAGGGTTTGCAGTGGATTGACCCTGTTTGTGATTTTCGGTTGGAATGCGTGCAGATCTCAAGCGCATGTTCACACTGTTCAAGCTGGTCCCTAGCACCGTTCGCATGTTGATGGACACGGTCAAAGCCATCCTATTAGCGGAAGGGAACGCCCTCATGCAGGATCAGGAGCGCCAAAAGGTGTGAACAACGTGAAAAATTCTCAGGGTTACGGTCTTAACCGTTTGGTTGTGTTTCTGAGTCCACAGAACCCCGTGGAATTTGTGCAAAAGCTGTTGGACATTCGCGACAAACACACTGCGATCATTGAGAGGTCGTTCGGCAGTGACAAGCAGTTTCACCGTGTCCTGCGAGAGGTGAGCGTCTTTTGTCTTCCCTTTGTCTTTCCTTCATCTCATCGCAATGCTTTTCGACTTGACCCAGGCGTTCGAGAACTTCCTGAACGTGGATGCACGCTGCTCCACCTTCCTGTCCCTCTATGTTGACGAAATGATGAAACACGGGTTCAAGGGCGTGTCGGAAGCGGATGTGGATGCAGTTCTGGACAAGGTGGTCATCATTTTCAGGTACCTGCGTGACAAGGACGTGTTCGAATCCGTGTACAAGACGCACTTGCAAAAGCGGTTGTTGGATGGTCGTTCCCTGTCCGATGACATTGAGCGAAGCATGCTGACCAAACTCAAGGTGAGAGGGGGGTCATTGTTGTTGATGTGTTGTTGGTTGTGTTGTTGGGGAAGGATTGAGTGAATGTGTGGTGTGTTATCACAGGCGGAATGTGGCTTCCAATTCACGTCAAAGATGGAGGGTATGTTCACGGATTTGGCTAATTCAAAGAACACGCTCAACCTGTATCGCAAGGTGGGATCCTGTCTGTTGTTTGAGTTATATTTCCATATTCATGTGATTGACGCTGTGGGTGTGAGCACAGGCGGTTGGTGACAGCTTCCGATTTGGCGTCGAAATCTGCCCAACAGTGTTGACTACAGGGTTTTGGCCGATTCAGCCCGTCCCTCCGTGCACGTTGACACCTCTGTTGTTGAGCTCTTGCGAACACTTTCGAGCGTTCTACTTGGGTCGACACACTGGTCGTCGTCTCACGTGGCAGACTAGCCTGGGCACTGCTGATTTGAAGACACTATACACGCCTCGTCCTTACGAATTGACGGTCACCACGTATCAGATGTGCATCCTGTTGATGTTCAATGATCGCGATGACATCTCCTTCCGGTAAATTATGATGATTGAATGATGGTGAATTGGGATTTGGTTTGAATGAGTGCTGTGTGGGAAATGTAGGGAACTCGCGACAACTTCCGGAATTCCTCTGGACGAACTGAAGCGTCATTTGATCTCACTTGCCACACCCAAATTCAAGATCCTGAACCGCACGGGCAAGGTAGGAAGAATGGAATGGTGCTGTGATAGTTCTTGTTGAAATGGGCTGTGGTGTGATTGATTGTTTTGTTCAGACGAAAGAGGTGGATGAGGGCGAATCCTTCTCCGTGCACACTGATTACACCTCCAAACTCATCAAAGTCAAGGTCTGTTGTTTTCATTAGATTATTCTTTCATTTCGCTGGTTCATCTCTCTGCGTTTGCAATCGTATCAGATTCCGCTGGTCACGTTGCGATCGATTGCTCCTGAGATTGAAGCAGCAGCGGCTGCTGGTGGTGCATTGCCTGACAGTGTTGAAGATGATCGCAGACACGCGATTGAAGCAGCAGTGGTTCGTATCATGAAGATCCGCAAGGAGCTAGATCACGGCAATCTGGTAGCAGAGGTGACTCGACAGTTGTCAGCACGCTTCCAACCCACGCCACAGAGCATCAAGAAGCGGATTGAGAGTCTGATTGAGCGCGAGTACTTGGAACGATCGGAGGATGACAGGCGCATGTATCGATACTTGGCATGATAGGGACGGTCTCAATGTGTGTTGTGATGAGTGGATGGGAGCATTAAAACAAGGAAAACAATTATGCAGTGAGGCTGTTGTGAGTTTACAAGGATTCTAAGGTACTTCAGAGGACGTGGTGATGTGAGAAGGGAGGCGTTGTGCGGGTATAGAAGGTGGAGCGCGTCTAGCAGCAACATCGTCCAAAAACGCTTGCAGTCGCGTGTTCTGAGCTTGCCATAAGTCCAATTCCTCTTGTTTATGGACTGCATCCTTTGATACGGCTTCCTCAAACTGCCGCTCCAGTGTCTGCGGGTCCAAACACGAAATCGACGATGATTGATCCAAACCAATTGGACAAACCTCACCTGAACGGACGCTTTCAGTCTTGTGATTTCATCAAGCAGGGATTGCTTCCTTGTTTCTTCTGCAGCCAATGCCTGCGAAACCATCACACGCTGATCAAGCTGCCATTTCCCACACAATCAGAGCACGAAAAACGCACGTCAGAGATTGCGGCCGATTCTACCGGGACCCCCGCGCCTTGTGTGGTGTGGTAGGACACCATTGTGTTGTATGCAGCAAGTGTCATGCGAATTTCGTCACGAACGCGCAGCAAGAGCAGCCCACGTTCCGGACACTCCAATGCAACTTGGCGCAACAGCTCATCAAACGCGCCGGCAAATACCTCCTCTCGTACGGGGCACAGCGGTGCAGGTCTTGCTTGTTTTAGTTTCAATGCTGCCACTAGTTTGTCCTGGAATCAAGGAAGAGGCGTGATCGAGGAGCTACGGGAGAAATCAAAAGCACGATTCCAGTTGGATGTAGTTTTCACCTCTAATTCCATGACGTCATCACGACTCGGCGGCTCTACGCTCGGTTGTATCCGCCAATGCACACCAGCTTCATCAATCAAGTCCCTGTGGCGTCGCAAAACCAAGGGATGAACTCCAAAAGCCGTCAGCAAACCAAACTTTCCTGCGATCTCCTACTCAGGCGGAATCAACAGGTTCAGGACGGCTGTGATGTCTTCTGCAACTTTGGATGGCTTCCCACGCGCGGACGGCATCGAAATTTCATCTCGAGGCGTCGTCGGATCCCCGCTGAACCGTAGGGGCAGCCCGCGTTTGACAAGCTCGGACATGATGCCCTTTTGAAAGACCTCCCACCCACAAAATTGTGGACCGCTTAGTATCGACAGCATCAGAAATTTAAGCACGCTAAAAGGAAGAATGCACACAACTAAACGTGTGATCGTGGTACGCTGCCCTGTGCCGGTCGAAAACACGACATCAACCGAGTGAAACAAGTTGCCACAACATACGTGAGAATAACCAAGGATTGGCAGCAGAACACGAGTAGAGACGCGAATTTTATGATCCATGACAGCGATTTGTTGATGAGAATCGTGTCGCCAGTGGGCGACCGGGAGACGTTGCAACGAAAATTGACGGGATCTTCCGACACGCAATCAATCGCGTGAACCAGTGCAGATATCGATGTCAGGAGCGTTGTTATTGCGAGAGACGTAATGAGTGTATAGAGTGACCAGCGTTGACATCGAGTTATGCGAATATTCGTGAATCCTGATGGCAGGACTACACGAAGCGATGCAGAGACACTGGAAAAACAATCAATAGCACAGAGATTCGTTCGAATTAGCCTTGGAAAGAACAAAATATCAACAATTCAATGATTTCCTTACGCTGATAGGAAGGCGATGGCCATTGCGACAATGAATGTGACCACAACTCCCACAGGTGACTCAAACTTCGGTTGCTCTGACGTCCAGTCACAGAAAGTCATCAACGATGGGTAGTGCAAAAGTTAAATCAAACACCAACGATTCTCTGAAATAATAAGAGAATGCGCACACTCACCAGCCACGATCCCAGCAAGACCAATGAACGCAAACAGTGCGACCAAAGCTTGCACGGTTGATAGCATCACAATGTACCCACGCCACATGTTAATCTCTGTGATTATCACAGAGGTCTGAGAGTCATCTTGTACATAGTAGCTTCCCTTGTTCAAAGCCGATGTGACCGCAGAACGACTCAAACTGCCTCGACTAGGGCTTGAACCAACTCTGCTGTCAACTGCGATGGATACACTGGCTTCTGAAATCGGTGGCTTCGAAGGATCGTCATCTCTGGGGCGTTTCTTTGAATTCTGACGACTGGAGACACGTTTCCGTGACTGTGGCTTGCTTACTTGATTACTGCCACCTAGACGAGGCACTGGCGGTGCTGATGTGTTTCTTGGCGATGATGAGCCAAACACTGACACGTTCCCATCACGACCATTTCGCGGAGTGTACACCCGTGCAGGAAGGAACGGAAACACGACATGATCGTCAGATTCTTCACGATTTCGTTCAGATGGATCAGGATGGTAATGAGCGGGGAGGGTATTGTGACCCCATGCGTAATCCATGTCATAGATTGTGTTTGATGGAGAGGTCAGTGAGCCAAGATTGTTTGCAATGACGGCACCGTTGCCAGAAGTGTTGTGATGGAGCATCGTCGGCAGTTTCTGCAACGCTGGTGATCCTCTTGGCGTCTTCGCTCGAGTGTTTCCATCAATCGCAAGTGATCCTTTGTAACGACGTTGCGTTTGTTGCACAGAATCCAGAGGGCCACCGTCACGGCCTGCATCATGATCTTGACGATCAACGTCAAAATGAGTGCCACCGTTGGCAGGGTCGGCAGAACTTCCGATAACATATCCATCTAACGCCTTTGGTGACTTTCTCTCGCCTTTCCCGGGGCGTGAAGGGCTGAAATTCCCTTCCGACGGTCGCGGATTGTGATGCATGCTGTCGGCATTGTGGTACCTCCCTGCGATTCCCGCTTGGATTGGGGGTCCAACTGATATCTTAGGAGATCTTTGAAGTGATGGGCCGGTACCAAGACCAGCGCGCCCAACAGGCGGTGGGGGACGATCCGGAATCAACCTCGCCACAGTTCGACCGCTGAAACCTCCGCTAACGTCACGTAAGGCGTTGCCACCGTGTCGGGATTGGATAGGAGGTGATAACGAATCTCCTTTATTGGGAATGGGAAAAGCAGGAGCCATGCGGTTGCCCACAGAAAACGTGTGCGGGAAATGTCTGATGTCGTCGCAGTTGTCGATTCTCTGTCGCCGTTTGGAGGAGAACCGAGCATTCTTGGCGAAACTACAATGGAAATGCTCTTGAAGAACAGTAGTGAAGGGGCGAGTTCGTGAACAGATCAGGCAAGAAGCCGCTTGGAACGCAAACGGCTCTATTGTGCGGTCTGAAACCGATGTGATTGATGTGTCCTTTATTCTAAGTGGATACTAAAATCCACGATTTTCTCGCGTTAGAGAATGTGAAACAGTCTATTCTTCGCATTTCAATGATGTATATCAATTTTTGGAAGTGGATCAGTGCTAAAATACAAATTTAACGCAGCAATGCGCTACGACGACGACGAGACCCAGTTAGACCCGTTTCAAGATGTCTGGGGCAAAGAAACCAGGTCGTGGCAATTCGCCCGGTTCCCGGGGCAGCAAGCGCAATAGCAAGACAGGAAAGGGCACAACGTCATCACCAAAGGGACGAAGACACTCAATCAGCAGCGTGGAGGACGATGCGGGGGCTGCATTGAGCGCTTTGGAGTCCCTGTCGGGTCCAACCACGCCACAACCAGTTGATGAAGGCGTTCATGAGATCGCAGCGAAGGACCCAAACATTATTGCGGCGAATGAACGCGCTGTTGAGGAAGTCAAGAGGTTCAGGGAGGATTTTGCAAAGGTTCAAACGGGATTCAAGGGTAGCCTGGAGCGTGAGGGCGAGTTGATCACGCAGGTCCGTTAGGATTTCGTGTTTCTGCCATTTTCTGGCGTGTTTGGCGTACGTTGATCCATTTCGGCATGTGATGTACCTTGATAGGTCCGTGATTTGAAGTCAGAGCTTGCAGAGAAGGGTGCGTGTGAACAGCGTCGTATTAATTTTGAGCTCGACATGGTCGTAGTCCGAATTCCGTTGTTTTTCCCACAGCCCGCGAGTTGCAGGAAGCTTACAACGCCAAGGTTGAGGATGAAGAAGCCCTTGCGAATCTACAAGCAGAGTTAACAATGACCGCAGCCTCTCGAGATGCCGCGCTACAGCGAGAGGAGCTCGCAAAAGAACTAATTTCCCAATTGCAGGACGAAGTGTACCGCTTGCGGTCACAGGTACGCGTGTTTTTCTCAAGTTTATGATTGATTCATTTGTATTTCATGCGCTGTGCCTGTCGTAGGTTGGGGATTTGGAGAGCACGGTGACGAATTTGACAGAATCGGAGCCTGAAGTAGTTCGGCGGCCTGCCCTGATGACAGGTAGCTCAAATTTCCCTATTATTACCGTAAATCGTATTGTATTTCAACTGTTGTGTGCACGGCAGGCCTGACAGATGACATCATCGGCTTCGCGGAGTGGAAATCAGCCAATCCTCACAAATACGGCGCGATGGAGTCATCACACGCCCACGGTTCCACTAGCAACATATGGGCAGAGCCTGTGCATGATCACGACCGAAGACTGCCCTCTGCACTGCGAGCCAAGACCGCAGAAGCCCCGCTGGAATCCACGAACTTTGCTGGGTTCTTTGACGTGTCGTTTTCCACGGATCCTGCAGGCCCTGGGCTTCCAAAGGCCAGTACACTCACACATTCCCTTGATGGGAAGTTAATACAATCGCTGTCACCACCTTCCACTGCAATGGGCCGTGCTTCATCCTCAATGAATCCCAAATCTAAACGGCTTCCGCGACTTTGATTCTGCGTTGTTCTTTGTGCACTTTTTGCAGTCACTCAGTGTGAATGTACCATACTTTGTAAGAGAACAACCCCTTCAAAAATATGAACTGTAAACATTGAAGGGAAATCTACTCACACTGGTTTGCACCCAAAGAATTTTCTGCCAAGTATTACCAAACAACAAGCACTAGTACCCGTAAATCCGCAACAGTTGATTGGGTGGTGATGGCTGCCGACACAGCGGACACTCCGCCTGTTCGTAATTGAATTAAAACAAAACGAACATCACGACCATAAACTCCAAAACGTAAACAATCGACCAATCCCCCACCTTGGTCTGACACCACGTTGCGACACACTCCCAACAGAACACGTGACCACAAGGAGTTGCAGTGGAGAATGTGCGTGCACTCAAGCACAACGGACACTTGTCACGGGCACTTCTGCAAACCACACAACATCGCAATTGTCAGTCACTGCTTTCTATCCGCATTCAATGCTCCCATTCCACTCAATAACATGCACTCACGGCTCAGCTGATGATGTTGCGCTGTCAGTATGGGGCTCTGTGGCAGGCAGTTCGATGCCACGAATAGCCCGTCGAGGGGACGATACTCCGGTCGCAACTTGTCGTTGAGCGTTGGCTAGAGCAACAATCTGCGCAGCCAGGACTCGGAGGACAGCCAACCCTATCCAAATCACGAGTCGCAGCACGATCAACGCGCCCAGTGACGGGAAAAACGAAGGGTGTCCCACTGGTTTTGCAGTGGTGACCAAATACACGCCGAGTAGCCGCTGTGGTGAGCAAACACAACGATATCATCACAATATTCGTTAGACAACAGAATCTTCCCATCTTTCCAGCACAGTGGGATCCGAAGCTTGGAATTCACGTGACTTGAAGTCGCG